>ERZ772979.58-NODE-58-length-95107-cov-7.001020_pt1 | contig 95107 bp, 77 predicted proteins | sample MGYA00511130_ERZ772979 | MGnify/ENA primary metagenome ERZ772979 (study PRJEB29015, sample SAMEA2738103) | human oral metagenome | biome: human oral; feature: human-associated habitat; material: saliva | place: China | collected 2186 ...
TAGGTTGTTACCACCGTGGTGAGAGAAGTTGTTACCAACCTCCCAAGAGAGTGCATACACAAACACCCCGTTTTCGAACCTGGCGATAGACCTATTTCTACGCAAACGTTTGCACTAACGTTGTTCAATGCCTGCCCTGCAAAATGTGCTTATGCCCAAGCTCGAAAACACCCCGTTTTGCGGCTTGGAGATAAGCACATTTCACGCAACCCCAGCAGCAGCCTCCCCACCTACCCCAGCAGCAGGTCACCGCAGTCGCGGGCGAGCCTTTCGAGGCGGGATTCCGTCATGGAGGCGATTTGGTCGATGATCACGCGCTGGCGCTGCGCGTCGGTGTCGGCGGAGATGTACCAGTCGCTAAACATGGGGTCGAGCGAACCCGGCGCGCCGAGCGTGAGGTAGTCGTAGACTCGGTAAATGCGGTCGCGTTGCCGGTCTTGGCGTTTTTGGTGGAGCGGATTGTCCATGACGTAGAGGACGGCGATTGTTTTGAGCAGCTGCACCTCGGCGGCAGCCTCAGCTGGAACAACCAAATCACCCCCACCAGCGGCTTTGGTTGCTGCGATGGTTCCGCCGACGTAGCGTCCAACAAGTTCGGACGTCATGGTTTTCAGGGCGGCGAGTGAACGGAAACTGCCGTCGTAGTCGGCGGCGGCCGCAACAACGGGGAGTTGGCGGAGTCGTCCTGCGGCTTCGACGAGCAGGTCGGCGGAGCCACCGAAGGCGCGTTGCCCTTTTTCGGCGAGCGCGGCGAGTTCGACAAGATCCCACAGCACACTGAGGCTGACGCGCCCAGAAAGTATGCCGTCCTCAACGTCGTGGACGGAGTAGGCGATGTCGTCGGAGGCGTCCATGACCTGGGCTTCCACGCTGACACCCACAGGCATCGAAGAACCATCCAGTATCCAATCAAGTATGTGCTGGTCTTCACCATAAGCCCCGTATTTCGTGCGTTCCACCCCGTCGGAACCAACTTTCGGCCAGGGGTATTTGCTGGCTGCTCGGAGCGCGGCGCGGGTGAGGTTGAGTCCGAAGGATTCTCCCTCGTCGGAGATGATTTTGGGTTCGAGGCGGCTGAGTATTCGCAGGGTTTGGGCGTTGCCTTCAAAGCCACCGCATTGGTCGGCAAGCGTGTTCAGGGCTACTTCCCCGTTGTGCCCGTAGGGCGGGTGCCCGATGTCGTGGCTGAGTGCCGCGAGTTCGGCGAGGTCGGGGTCAACCCCGATGCCGTTGCCGATGCCGCGCGCAATTTGGGCGACTTCGAGGGAGTGCGTGAGTCGTGTTCGGGGGGTGTCGCCGTCGCGGGGGCCTACGACCTGGGTTTTGTCGGCGAGGCGTCGTAGGGCGGCGGAGTGGAGGACGCGGGCACGGTCGCGGTTGAAGGCTCCCCGACCGTCGGGGTTATCGTGTTGGCTTTGTTTGAGTGGTTCGGGGTAGCGTCGCTCCACGTCTTTGTCCGTGTAGTGGCGCATTTAGGTGTCCTTTCTGCGGAGCGCGTCGTGGCGGGCTTTGCGGGAGGGCCGGAGGGTTTCGGCAAGAGTTCGGAGCTTGTTTTCCGCCCATTCAGCCCACCGCACATTGATTCGTCTGAGGTCAAGGACGACCAGGCCGGAGCATTCGTGCAGGACTGTCCATAGCCATCGCTTGCCTATTTTACGGGTCGGCGCGTAGGGGGTCGGCGAGGGCCGCGCGTCCAGGCCCAGGCGGCGAGCGATGCTGGTGGCGCGGAGACTGTGGTTGGGGTCGGTAATGACCAGCACCCGCCCCGGGTTGTGTTGGGCCACCGCGCTTATCGACGCCCAGCTGTCAGACCCCTCCTCCACCGCCACGATGGCATCCTCCCGCACGCCACGTTCTATGAGGTAGCGCTTCCCGACGGCCGCCTCAGTAAACGCATCACCGGGGAGTTTCCCGCCGCAGGTGAATACTCTCTGCCCTGGTTGCCAGATTTCTGCTGCGTGGTCGAGGCGAGCCGCAAATTGCCGCGATGGGACGCCGTTGTATTGTGCCGTGCCGAGGATGAGCAGGGCGTCGATAAGCGAGGGATCGTTGCGGACACGGCGGGCGGAGTAGCCGAGGACGCGCGCGGGGTAGCTGAGCACCACGAGCAGGAGAATCTTCATGCTAACAACGATATAATGTGGCAGTTATGAACCGACTTCGTCTTGTCGCTGCCAGTGCCCTCATCGCGTGCGCGCCGCTTGCCGTTGGTCCGTGGATCGCTGTGCCGTGGATCGCTGAACCGGTGGCGGTCGCGCAGGCCCCCACCACCTACACGGACGTGGTGACCGACAACGCCGGAGTGCTGAGCGAAGCCGAGCGCGGCGAGCTGGTCGAGGCAATCCAGGACGTGCAGCGGAAAGAACAGCGCAAAATCTACGTGGTGTTCACCGAGGATTTCGGGGGCATGTCCGGCGAGGAATGGGCCAAACAGGCAAAACAGCTCAACGACGGCAGTAACGTGCTGGTGTACGGCGTGGCCGTGAAGACCCGGGACTACGGGCTGGCCTATGGCGCGGACTGGAAAAGTGGCGACGTCGACGACATGAAGAAGGCCGCCTACAACAAGCTCGTGGAATCGGACTACTACGGGTCGGCAATGGCGCTGGTGAGGGAAGCGAATAGTTCTTCTGGGAATAATGCCGCGTGGCTCGGCGGCGGGGCTGCTGCCGTGGTGGCAACCGGTGCCGGGCTGGCGGCCTACTCCCGGCGCAAGCGCACCAAGCAAACCGCCTCAATGACAGCTGATGCGCGGGCCATCAACCCCAAAGACACTGGTAGTTTGATGGCGCTGCCGATTGACGTGCTGGAAAAGCTCTCGCAGGAGGAGCTGGTGTCCACGGATGAGTCGATACGCAAGGCCCGCGCCGAACTCGACATGGCCACCGCCGAATTCGGGGCGGAACGCACCCGCAGCTTCGTGCGCGCCCTCAACCACTCCACCACTACCCTGCAACGCGCCTTCGGCATCCGCGCGCAACTCGACGACACCATCCCCGAATCCGAGGATGAGCGGCGCGCCATGCTGGTGGACATTGTGTCCAGCTGCGGGCAGGCCGACGACGCCCTGGACGCCGAGGCCGAGAACTTTGCCACACTCCGCGCCGTGCTGATCAACGCCGACAGCAACCTGGCCAAGCTCACCCAAACCATGGTTGACCTGCGCGGACGACTCCCCCAGGCCGAGCAAACCTTGGATCGTCTGCGGGGCGAGCACCCGGCGAGCATGCTCACCAGCATTGCCGACAACACCCAGTTGGCTTCGGAGCATTTGGAACACGCCGACACCGCGCTGAACGACGCCCGCGCACTCACCACCCAGCCCGCAGGCCAGCAAGGCGGGCTCGTCGAAGCCCTCCAAGCCGCCGAAAAATCCACCCACGAAGCCGACAAGCTGCTGGCGGGCATCGAACACGCGGAAGAAAACATCCGCATGGCGCAGTCCAACCTGTCCGCGCTGATCACGGAGGTGGAGCAGGAAATTGCCGAGGCTGGGTCGTTGCGGGCGCGTGGGCAGCAGCAAGGAACCCAGGCCGACTGGGCATCACTCGACGACGCCGTTACCGCAGCCCAGGCCGCATTATCGACGGCGCGGGATAAGGCTGAAGACGATCCGCTTGGGGCCTACACCGCTTTAGCTGATGCGGATGCCGTGTTGGACGTTCAGCTAGATAACGTGCGCGAATCCTCCGCCAGCCAAGAACGACGCCTGCAGATCCTGGACAACGCCATGGCCGCAGCACAATCACGTCTTACCGCTGCTGAAGACCTGATTTCCACGCGCGGGCGGGTTATCGGATCGGCGGCGCGTACCCAGCTTGCCGAGGCGAAACGACGCTTCGCTTCCGCGCAGAATCAGCGCACGCGTAATACTGGTGCAGCTGTGGCTGATGCTCAGGCAGCCTCCCAGGCTGCGCAAAATGCCCTGAACTATGCGGAAAACGACATTCGCGACTACCAAAACCGCCAGCGCGGTAATGGTTCCGGCTCTGGCGGGACTGGATCGTTTATTGCGGGCATGGTCGTGAATGAGATTCTGAACGGCGGCCACCGTGGCTACGGCGGCGGATTCGGAGGTGGATTTGGGGGCGGCTTTGGCGGGGGCTTCGGTGGGGGTGGCTTCTCTGGTGGTTTTGGGGGGAGCGGTGGCGGCGGAGGTGGGTTTACTGGCGGGAAGTTTTAGGGGTATGGAGGATACGGATAACCGGCAGCTGAATAATCGCCTGTCGTAAACCCTGGTCCCCAGACTCCCTGCACCAATCTGCTGAGGTCGCCGGACCCGTCGCGCTTATATCCACAGCGCCAGACTGACCCAACGGACTACTATTGGATCTCGATAACTGCGAGTGTGCTAGCGCCGTAGGAATTAGAATGCCCAAAGCTCAAGGTTCTGCCACCCCTCAGTAGCTCCTGTGCGCGACAGGGGGACGATGTCATTGTCGGGATAAGTACTCAAAAGAGTAGGTAGTCGCTCTGCCGGAGACAGGCCGAGTTGGCGGTGTAAATACTGGATCAGAGTCAGCTGGCCAAAAGTCCGGTTCATTTTCCTAGCTACCGGGGTCAGCCGAGGATCGTCATTGAGTTTAGGTTTGATGTCATAGACGTGGTTGAACATTCGAGCATGGTGTGCGGCATAGTTACGCACGATATTCAGCGATTTCAACCATGACTCCAGTTGCGGAGCACTCAACGCACATTGCCGGGAAATGTGATCGCGGACGATGGTTGGTGACATGCCGTACAGATAAGAAAGCATGCCCCAGTCCATGATCTCAACTGCAGCCCAGATGGGCATTTCCCCACCGTACTTTGTATTGTGGTGTTGGACGAAGTCCTCCTTAGAAGATTCTACGGAGGTTTTGTACTTTTCCAACCAGACATCGTGCACGCTGCGACCATCTTTTCGTCGCTGACGAGCCAGGGCACCTAAACGTGTCGAATCTAGGTAGACCAGCGGGTCGACGCTTCCCAGTTCGTATCCGAGCATCGCGCGGATGGCCATCTCGATGCGGTCCAATTCGATGAACACATTGTGACGTAGTTGCTCGTCAAATTCATAGAGAGAAACCACCAAATCAAACGATGCGCCCTTAATGAACTCGTCTAGTGCCACACCGGTGTCTGGGGTGAAACGGCGCATTGGGTACCAATATCCCGACAAGCGATAGTAGTTAAGCTGAGCCAGAAGATGTTCAGCTCCATCCTGGTTATCGATGCGCATCCCACGCGTACGAAGCAGCTCGACTTGCTCTGTATAGGTCTTGAACTGTTTCGCCCCAGTCACTCGCGTGGCCGCCTTTCTAGAAAACAAAGACCGGCCCTGGACTCCCGCCGAAGCGGGCAGCGGAACCGGTCATGTTGAAAACAATGCTATCCCACCATGATTGAAAAAGCAATTGATATCAGCCAGCAAGCAGACTCTACTTCTGTCTCGATCTGGGCTGAGAGTCACAGTGCGTAACCAGAGCATTAATGTGGTGACCTCTCACATCTGCGGGATCATACTACCCCACTGAAAAATCTGGGTTAGAAGACCTCACTATTAGCGAACCTCCCAGTTGATGGTGAATAGTTCGTTGGTGGATTGTTCCGCTTCGAGGGCTTGTGCGGCATTGTCGAGGTAGGTGTCTGATTCATCGCGGAGTTTGTCGCGCTCGCGGCGGTACTCGTCGTCGGCCTCCTCAGCTCGGCGTTTCCACTGGCGCGCTTCGCGGGTGAGTTTGAGTTGTTCGGCGGTACTGGAGGCTTTGCGTGCGGCCTTGGTAGCGGTAGATTCTTTGGCGTGGAAGTCTCGAATCTTCGCGTCAAACGTAGCTTTAAGGTCGAGACGCGCAGCTTCAATGAGGGCTTCTTGTTGCAGGTAGAAGGTGGCGTTACGATCTTGCACATCTATTGCAATGTGACTTCGTAGAGCGTCAATCGCTTCACTGAAACCGTCGGTGCTCACGGCTTCTGACACCACGTCAATACAAGTGAGGTCAAAAAGGTCGCGGACCTGCTCGTGATCCATGGGCGTGCCGTCGTCAAAGAAACCCGCAAGCAACAAGTAGGTCTCACGTAGGTTCTGGTTACCGGCTTGCATGGTAAACGTGGTTTCGTGAACGGTGAGCCGACCACTCTTCTTGCGTAGTCGCTTCGCGATGGCAGTGACACGCACTGAGTCCTTGATCTGGAATGTGAGTCGAGCTGGGGGCGTCTTGTGCGTTTTCGCAGAGCTGATCACCCATTGGCACAGGTCGCTGGCATACCGGTACTGGTGGGCACCTTTGCGTGGTTCAGCCTTGAAAAAATACTCCCCAATGGTGATACCCGGTATGGGAGGCTGGGTGAGCGTGAACTGTGTAGCGGTGTCGTTGAAGGTAGCTAAGTCGGCTAGCTCGTAGCGTGTAAGGGCAATGAGAAGCCGCTCGAAGGCGTTGAGAACCACGCCGGTTTGGGCGTCATAGGACTTGAGTTTGTCGCGGACTTTCGGGTCTAGGTTGTCGAAGACCTTCTTCCGGGTTCCTTTCATCTCACGGGTAATCTGCGCCGCGTAACGCGCCTCAAGTTCGGTAAACGCGGCATCAATCTGCTCGGCGGTGGTACATCGATCCAGGATCGCGGCAATGTTCTTTTCAAAATCCAGACCGTCTTCGATCTGTCCCAGAACCTCATCAGAGGAGCCAAAAACAGAGGTAAACAACTGGAACTTCTCAGTGAGAAGCTGCAGGATACGCTCTTCAGCCAGGTTGCCTTTGTTGGAAAAATTCACGACGACGACATTGTGCTTCTGCCCAAACCGATGGACACGCCCTATGCGCTGCTCCACGCGTTGAGGATTCCACGGAAGATCGTAGTTGACCAGCATGGAACAGAACTGAAGGTTGATGCCTTCTGCGGCCGCTTCAGTGGCAATCATGAGCCGCCCGCGCTGACGAAACTCATCAACTAGGGCTTTGCGCCGGTCAGCTGCGGGGATACCGGTGACGATGTCGCCACCTTTGTTTTCCTCCAACCATTCCCGATAAATCGCGTTGGCTTCAGCGGAGTCGTTGGTGCCGTTGAACAGGACCAGTCCCTCACCCCAACCCGCGTCACACAGGGATTGGGCGAGGTAGTTCTGGGTGACAGTCGAGTCGGTGAAAATAATCGCCTTCTCAGGTGCGCCGATCTCGCGCAGTTTCGCAAAGCCTTGCTCAAGAGCATCAACAAGCTTGACGGCTTTCTGATTGACGGTGATTGAGCGCGCCAGCGCAGCATAGTCACGAAGTTCCTGCACCTCAGCCAGCATCTCAGCGCGCTCACCACCCTCTACAACCTCCGTCGAAGCGAGTGCGTTGTCAGCTTCCTCGCGCTCCTCACTCGTCAAATCGCGATCTGCAATGAACGCACCAGCGTCGTTACGGCGTTTACCACTGCGGGTCTCGGCCTCCAGACGGTTCGCGATGCTTTCTAACGTGGAAGCCACAGCATGAGAAGACGAACCCAGACGTTTACGGAGAATGAGGGCAGACAGATGACGTTGAGACTTTGCGAACGCCCACAGAAACGGCCGCTGCAAGTAGGAATTGATGAACTCGTAGAGCTGGACCTCATCCTCACTGGGTGTGAAAGCAACGGTCAGTGGCATTCGAGTGGTAAAGCGAATGTACTTATTTGCATCCTTACGCAATGTACGCTTCGCAATCCGCGCAACCCTAGCTGCCAGGTCATCATTGCCCACCCCCTCGGGGTTGTTGATGTAGCGTTCTTTGAATGTCTCCAGGGAGCGGAAATAGTCGGGGGCAAACACACTCACAAGTCCGAAAAGTTCCTCAAGGCGGTTTTGCAACGGAGTGGCTGTGAGCATAACGGTTTTTGTAGCAACACGACAGATTCTTGCAATGTTCGCGGCAATTTTCGCCTGCCCTGTCCAGTAAGAGCGCAGCCGGTGTGCCTCATCACACACCACCAAATCCCATGGGCGCGTGAGATTAAGGTGTTGAGAATTGGCAAACTCATAAGAACAGATGAGGATTTGCTCGTGTGCACCCGAACTGGTGAGTTCATCAAGACTCCCACGTTCGAGCAAAGACGCGGGAAGAGCGAATTTCTCGTTGAGTTCCTGCCTCCACTGCTGGCGCAAAGACGACGGTGCGATGATTAAAATACGGCGTTTGCGTTCAGCCCAATACTGACTGATCACAATGCCGGCCTCAATAGTTTTCCCAAGGCCTACCTCGTCAGCCAAAATCACCCCGGAAGTAAACGGGGTCTGTAAAGCAAATAAAGCGGCGTCAACCTGGTGAGGCTTGGGTTCCACCTGCGCATCAAATAACAACCCAGCTAGGCGGCCAACGTGGTCGGAAGCGTAGGAACGTTCAAGTTCATGAGCGTAGAACTTGGCCTGATAATCGCTGAGCAAACCAGCATTCACCTCCACGTTTTAGATACCCCACTGTTCGGGCGCGCTGACTTTGTAGTCCACACCAATGGCTTGAAAATGCTTGATTGCAGCTTCGATTTTCGCGTTCTCAGTTGGGCGGCGTTTGTTCGAATCTAGGCTGCTCTTGGTTTCACGGATCAGGTAGAGGTGTTCGGTTCCGTCTTCGATCTTGATGATCGCCCAATCCGGGTTGTAGTCACCCACCGGGGTGGGGATACGGAACTTGTCGGGCAGTTTCATAAACAGCTTGATATCTTCCCGCCCATCCAGATACTGAGCGAACTGCCGCTCCACTGCGGAGTCCAACACGAGGTAGTCGAAGTCGGTTTTCTCCGTGTGCGTGACCTTGTAGAGCTGATCGATGAATCTGTCTTTTTCTTCCAAGCCATCAGCCTGTAGCTCACGCAGCTCATAGATGGAGCCTCCGATAGGTTCGTACTGAATTCCGTCAATGAGAACTTGGGCGAGTTCAGCTTCAATACATGAGCAGACCATCTTGATGAAGTCATTCGGGTTGCCCAAAAACTCCGATAGTTTCCCACTACCTAGCAGGATGTCGATGATCGTCTTGCGAGTCAGTGATGTTGCTTCTTGAAGTTGGCCGACGATATCCGGCAACGGGTAAGGATCAGTGAGCTGGTGGTCACGGGTTCCCAGGACAGAGCCTTTTGCACCACCACGGGTGATCTCCACGCCAGTACGGGTGAGCTGGATTCGGATCGGATCAACATCTGGTGCGGCCTTGATACGCGCCACACATTGATCTACCAAGGAATTGCGGTCGAGGCTCACCCTGTAGGTGGTGCGCTGAGTGATCTTTTCCCAGAACGCTTCAAACTCAGGTGTGGCATACACCTGCTTGTTGAAGGTTCGGGCCACGCGCTTGCGTTTGGCTTTAACCACGGCTTCAATCTTGCAGCCATCCACAATCGTTATGATCTCATCTTCGTAACCCTTGTACTCCATGGGCAGGCCAACCGTAAACCCAAGCTGTTCAGGAACCCAGGTGCCCATGATCTCACCGGACTCATTGATATAGCCGCGCTCACGCAAGCACTTCCAGATCTCACCTGACCGTCGTGATCCCAACGTGGATTCCTTACCGTCTTCCATGGTGGGTAGGTGGGCAAACTCGGTGGGTCTTACAATTCCAATCGTCACGCCTGCCTGCTTATACTCGTCTTGCAGTGCGGCAGCAAACGCTTGGTATGACTCGTTGGCCACCACCGTAAGCTGCGCAAGTCCACGATCAGTAACTCGCTCACCAGCTTGGTTAACGGGCAGGCGCAGGCCACGCCCGATGGTCTGACGACGCTCAGTGACTGAGGTCATGTCACGCAACGTGCAGATCTGGAACACGTTCGGGTTATCCCACCCCTCGCGCAGAGCAGAGTGGGAAAAGACAAACCGCACAGGCTCATCCATGCTCAGCAGCCTGGCTTTATCCCGCATGATCAACTCGTAGGCATCATCATCGGCCTTCGTCTTACCTGATGAATCCTTAAACTTCATCGGCGCATCCTTACCTTTGCCCTTCATCTGAGCAAAATAACCAGACCGGGCCTGAAGCGGGTCGGCGGGCATGAAGCGTGCGGCATCGGGGAACTTCGCCAGTTCCTCACGATAGAGCTCATCAAACCAAGTGGCAAAATCCCCATTCGCATCGAGATTGTTCACCCCTGCACCCAGGTAAGAAGCAACCTTGTCAATGAAGAAAAGAGAAAGAACTTTAATGCCGCGGGCATGAACTTGAAGTTCTTTGCGGATGTGCTCGCGGATCGTCTCTCTGATCATCTCCCTGAAGACAGCATCCTGGTTGGAGCCGATCTCTTCACCAACACGCAAGATCCCGTAGTTTGAGAGTTCGATCTGCTCAGGTTGCACACTAATTTCATTGATGCGCCAGTTGCCCTCATAAACGGGGTTCCCGCCCGAGACACGCTCCAGATCATCCCCCTGGACGGCCTTGACCTTGCGTTTAACATAGGAGCCGTCCTTCTTTCGACACACCAACTCCACTTTCGCACTAAACGATGGTTCCCGACGCACTTCCAGCAGCTTCACATACGGCTTAGCGGTGCTACCAAGTTCCTGGGCGTCAGAAACCACAATGGTTTTCACTAGACCTAAATTGTGAGCATCCAACGGGTCGAGGCGATACACCACGTTACGAGTGGTACGGTGAGTCGCTGAGTAGCGCAATGTACACAGCGGTTCCAGGTCTGAAACTGCTGACTTTGCAAGCAGAGACTCCATGTTCTGCGGCTCATCCATGATGACAATCGGGCGAGTCGCACGAAGGTAGTCCAGTGGCCGCAGACCAGCGAGCTTGTCTCTGGCCTGATAGATGATCCGTGTGTTCTTATCTCCACGCAAGGAATCAATCGTCATCACCAAGAATTGCAGGCTCGTGGCAGTGGCAAAGTCGCGCACCTCTTCGGCTCGCTCACCCGAATACACTGTGACATCCATAGTGATGGCTGGATACAGATGTTGGAAATGCTCGCGCATCAAGTTGATAGATGTTTTTACGCCCTCACGGATCGCTACCGAAGGCACCAAAATAATGAATTTCGTAAACCGGTAACGTTTGGCCAGCTCGAATGCAGTACGCAGGTAGACGTAGGTCTTACCAGTACCGGTTTCCATCTCAATGTCAAACTGCAGGCCGTCAACCAACTCATCTGTAACGTCCAGACCATTGCGGTCTTGCACATGGCGGAGGTTAGACAAGATCGTGCTCTCATCCAACACCAGATTATTTCCTACAGCGCCAACTTCAGTCGCGATGTCAAATTCGCATTGACCGGAAAATTCACATTGATCAATTAACGAGGGCTGAACAGGAAGCAGCCTGAACGAGGTTATTAACTGATCTGCATCCGCAGGCTGGCTATCGAAGAGGTCAGTGACCGCTTCAATGGCTGATGTCTGATAAGGCTGGTGGGGATCAAACTGAAAACGCATCGAAAGCCATACCCCTTACGCGGTCCACAAGTCCACGCCGTGAGTGCGGCATTCTTGCACTAGGTTCGTCTTCAGCTCATCATCACCCTGGAAGGCATCTTCTAGGATGACGAGACGTTCGGGTTCAAGATCGACAAGCGCCCGCATCTGCTCCAGTGTGGGTTTCTTGTGTTCATTGAGGTAGGCCATCACTAAGCCATCCGCGACGCTGAAGGCATGTAAACCGGCCACGTCCACGCTCGAGACCTGTTCCGTGAGGGAAAAACCAAGTTTCAGCAGAACCTCAGTTAGCAAGGCCTCTGGGCGAGCATTGTCATTGGCCGACTCACCCATATCGGCGAACAAATCAGAAAGCTCATCCTCCTCCAAAGAAGAATCAACACGCCACTTCGTGAAATTTGTATCTACCAGGTTATAAGCACGAAAACCGATATCCAACACATCTAAATGACTACCAAGCTTATTAGACTCATCCTCACGGATTTTCGCGCCAGCACGCCGGATTCGCTCACGCATAATCTCCGAAATCGTCTCGTATCCAGCCTTGCGAGCCTCTGACTTCTCGTCCGTTGGTTCCGGCAGCTGCACCGAAATACACCGACGACTTCCGCCGTCCTCAGCGTTCAATGCCATGACGGCATGCGCTGTCGTTCCTGAGCCAGCAAAGAAATCGAGTATTAATGCGTCCGAGATTGTTGCGGAACCATAGCGCAGAAGAGTCTTGATTAAAGAAGTTGGCTTCGGATAACTGAATATCTTTTTCTTATTAAAAAGTGCCGTAATTTCATTACTTCCATCCCGTGTAGTTCCCGAATCAAGCAGGAGTGAGCTTGGGGTTTTTGAGTCGCCTTTGCTAATGCGCTCCGCTAAGAACAACTTCTTCTTTGGAGCACCAGTTCCTGATCTACCAAACGCAATTCGACTATCTGCGATCAGCGATTCCATAGCATCTGGATTAATTGCCCAGGATCGACCTTCTGGTGGGTAAAAGTCTTCCCCAGTTGTTGGATTACGCACTGGATAGTACGTGTTGCCGCCAGGCTTATTGGCGTCAAGGGGGACTGGCTTCCATGGTCCGCGAGGGTCATCATCGGTATTTTTGTATTCATCATTATCCAGGGCATCGCCAACAAAAGTGAGCATTGAACGCTGTCTCGAATACACAAGAGTGTAATTGTGGTTGTGAGATATCTCCTGGTCGTCAGAGATTGATGTACGAGCTCGCCAAATGAAGTCCCCGACATAGTTATGCTCACCAAAAATTTCGTCGAGAATAATTCGAAATCTCGCTGCCTCGTGCTCTCCAATGCTTGCAAAAAGCACACCATCTTCACGAAGTAGATTCCTCGCTAGTTTGAGGCGCGGATACATCATATTCAGCCAGTTTGAGTGGAAGCGCCCTACCGACTCGGTGTTGGTGGAGAGTTTGCCATCACCATCGCGTTGACCAGTAATATCCAGGTAGGTGCCAATCGGGTCAGCGTAGTCGTCTTCGTATACGAAGTCGTTGCCCGTGTTATACGGAGGATCAATGTAGATCATCTTAATCTGACCAAAGTAGTGCTTCTGCAGCACTTTGAGTACTTCCAGATTGTCTCCCTCAATCACCACGTTCTGCGTAGTATCCCAGTCCACCGAGTTCTCACGGTCGGGCGCGAGCGTGGCCGTGGTAGGGGTTTGGGCGGCGCGAATCGCCTGCGTCTTACCTGGCCAGAACAAGCCAAAACGCTCACCCCCCACAGCGTCTTCGCCGAGGAGCGTTTGCAGAGCTGCAACGTCAATTTTGCCATCGGCAATCACTTCAGGAAATAGTGATGCGAGCTTCTGTGCAACCTCACTTTGAAAGTTAGGTGAGGTAGCGGGTACTTCGTTGATTTGATCACTCATTGTCTTCTATTCTGTTTAGGTTACTGGCTAGGATTGGAACGCGTTCCAAGCATGGAGAATTCTCATTCAGGTAGATGTAGATGCCTCCCTTTGGTCAGCCATTATCATAGCCTCAAAGATGCCTTTTGAAGGCATCGCTAGTCCTTGCCAAGATCTCCACGCGTATAGACGTCGTCAACGGTGCTCCCCCCTACCCCCTCATCTCCCTCTGCGGCATATCCACCAATACACAGCACCAGGTCAAAAACACCACGTCAATCAGCGGCAGCCCCTCCCCCTCTGGCAGCTGCGCTAAAGAAACACACAGCTCCCGAGCCCCAGCCTCAACAACCCCCACCTCCACATCGCCACGCATAATCACCCTCCCCTTGCGCCACGGCGATACTCTCCGCAGCTCATAGCTCCGCCCGGCGCAGTCCCCCACCAGCGTGGATACGGTGAAACCGGGTTGGGTGAAGGTGAACACCTCCCCACCAGACGTGGTACCGCGGCAGCGGAAGCGCACAGTGCGGGTGAGGCGTTCGATGAGCAGGCTTTCCTCGTCGCCGATATAGATCACGTCGGAAAGCACATGCGCGAGCTGCGCCCCGACATCCACCGCACCAACACCATCGACCACAACGCCACCCAAACCAGAATCACCCACACCAGAATCACCACCGCAACCCTGTACACCTGCGGCGGCGGTCGCGGCGTCGAGAAGCGTGTTTCCGCGCCACACCAACTCGCGCCACACCAACTGCTGAGAGTCCATTTAGATGAAGAAGTACCAGATGATAAAAGGGGTCATGGCGGCCAGGGTCATGGTGAGAACCCAGGTGGTGCTCACCAGTTTTTCCTCCAGCGTGAGGCGCGCAATCCAGGCGACAAAGGCGGCTTCGACGGGCGTGAGCTGGGCGTCGGGCTCCATCTCTACGATGACGTGCCGCACGCCGTGGTTGGCACCGCTGAACTGGCCGAGTTTGGTGCCGTCCTGGTCCTCAATAACCCAGTCGGATTTCGCCTCGTTCACCATGCGCAGCGAGCGCTGCCCCAGGTCAAGCATGATTTCGTCGGAGCGGCTGAAGCGCTGCTTGTTGGGGTGCGCGCTAAACGACGCCCCGTTCGGCCTGTCGGCTTTCGCCCCACCCTTGCCGTTAAACACCAGGTCTATTTTCTCCGGCGAGTCGCCCTCAAGGGTGGCGAATTGCACGTCGGGTGAGGCGGAGGTGTCGTACACGAAGGTGGCGATGACCTGCCCCTCCGGGTCGCCCAGGTGCAGTTTCATGGACGTGACTTTGCCTTGGGAGTCACGGGCACCCCACACAAGGTTCTCCATTGCGACAATTCCCCTTCTTTTCTTGCAGCCGGTTCTTTAGCAGCCGATCAGGCGTTGCGCGAGGTAAGCCTGCAGCTCCGACAGCGAAATACGTTCCTGTGCCATAGTATCGCGCTCGCGTACGGTCACGGCATCGTCTTCGAGGGTGTCAAAGTCCACAGTCACACAGAATGGGGTACCGATCTCATCCTGACGACGGTACCTACGCCCAATCGCCCCCGACGTGTCATAGTCAACACTCCAGAATTGCCGCAACTCCGCCGCCACTTTCTCCGCCACCGGCGTCAGCGTTTCCTTCTTGCTCAGCGGCAGCACCGCCACCTTCACCGGGGCCAGGCGGCGATCCAGCTTCAGCACCACACGCTTATCGACGCCCCCCTTCGCATTTGGCGCTTCATCCTCATGGTAGGCATCCACCAGGAACGCCATCAGGGAGCGGCCCAGGCCCGCAGCCGGTTCAATCACATACGGAATCCAGCGCTCGTTGGAATCCTGATCAAAATACGACAAATCCTCGCCCGAACCCTTGGCGTGGGTGGACAAATCAAAATCAGTGCGGTTAGCAATACCCTCCAGCTCACCCCACTGGCCATTAGCAAAATGGAAGGCATACTCAATATCCACAGTGCGCTTGGAGTAGTGGGACAGCTTCTCCTGCGGGTGCTCGTACAAACGCAGATTATCTGGGTTAATACCCAAATCCACGTACCAGTTGAAGCGCTGGTCAATCCAGTACTGGTGCCACTCCTCATCCGTGCCGGGCTTGACAAAAAACTCCATTTCCATCTGCTCAAACTCACGGGTGCGGAAAATGAAGTTACCCGGCGTGATCTCGTTGCGGAAGGACTTGCCAATTTGCGCAATGCCAAACGGCGGCTTCATGCGAGCCGTGGTCATGACGTTCTTGAAGTTGACGAAAATACCCTGCGCCGTCTCCGGGCGGAGATAATGCAGGCCCTCCTCATCATCCACGGGGCCGAGGAAGGTTTTCAACATGCCGGAAAACTCCTTCGGCTCCGTCCAGTTGCCTGGCTGACCCGTCTCAGGGTCGTTGATGTCCGCAAGGCCATTTGCTGGTGGGTGGCCGTGCTTCTCCTCATATGCCTCCAGCAAATGATCCGCGCGGTACCGCTTGTGCGTGTGCAGGGATTCCACCAGCGGGTCCGTGAACACCTCCAAGTGGCCGGAACTCACCCACACCTGGCGAGGCAAAATCACCGAAGAATCAAGGCCAACCACATCCGCCCGCGACGTGACCATGGCACGCCACCACTGCTTCTTGATGTTCTCCTTCAACTCCACACCGAGCGGGCCGTAGTCCCAGGCCGAACGGGTGCCGCCATAGATCTCACCACAGGGGTAGACCAAACCACGCCGTTTACACAGGTTCACCACGGTCTCAATCACGGATTGGTTAGCCACGAGACTTAAACTCCTCAAACAAAATCTTGCGCTGCTCTTGCGTTACTCTTGCGGTGATGCTCGGCACCTTGACGAGCACATACCTCTGCACAAGTGTAGCCCACCAGCCCGAGAGGCAATTGCGCAGGTCCACGGGTAAGAAACGTCACAGTTCACTTGGGGCGTTCCTTAAACCTTTCCATTAATTTTTTTTAATGGATATGATGCTACATAAAGTGCAGATACTGAGGTGCTGGCCTGCACATGCTGTGCGCCCTGAAGAGTTGGTTATTTATCGTGGTGAGAAGGATCTGGAATGGTTACTAAGAGCGAAACGGCAGTACCCAAGCTCGGTGCACGCAACACCCGGCAACGAACCGCAGTGGTCAGCGTCCTTCGCGACATGGACTACTTCGCCTCAGCCAAAAAAATCCACGAAGAACTCACCCGACGCGACTACAAAGTCGGCCTGACCACCGTGTACCGCACATTGCAATCCCTGTCCGACATTGATGCCGTAGACGTGCTGCACATGTCCAGTGGGGAATCCCTTTACCGCGCATGCGCCACGGAAACCCACCACCATCACCTTGTGTGCACCGAATGCGGGCGCACCGTGGAAATCGACGGCGGCCCCGTCGAACGCTGGGCCCGCGAAGTAGCCCACAAGCACGGATTCACTCTCACCGGGCACACCGCCGAGGTGTTCGGGCTCTGCAATGAATGCCGGCCGGTGGAGGGGTAGGTTTGGGTCGTGTGAAGTGTGCTTATGCTCAAGCACGAAAACCGGCGATTTTTGAGCTTGGAGATAAGCAAACTTTCACCCTTGTCATATAGGTCCATCGCCAGGTTCGAAAACGGGGTGTTTCCGTACCTGCCGGTGGACCTACTTGCACGCAAACATTTGCACTAACGTTGTTCAAGAACCGTGGCAGCACCATGACCTATCAAACTGCACGTTTGACTAGGCAAATGCGGACGTTTGATAGAGCATCACCAACCACATAACCGCCGCGCTCCACCACAATGCCGCCAGCCACCCCGCAAAAGTTCCTATACACCCAAGCCCAAAAACACCCCATTGCCGCACTTGACGGTATACAAACTTTGCACAACCCAAACGGCTATCCCACTATCCCAGCGCCACCCCGAAGAGGTTGCCCAGTCCATAGGTAATCCCCGCAGCCCCCAGGCCAATCGCGAGTTGTCGCAGTGCCCGGAGTCCAGGCGAGGTGCCCGACAACACGCCCACGATTCCACCGGTGCACATCAGCGCAATGCCAACGAGCATGCAGGCCAGCACAGCGGCCACCACGGAGCTGGCACCAAAAATGAAGGGCAAGATGGGAATCAGCGCCCCGGAGGCGAAGAAGAGGAAACTGGACAGTGCTGCTGACCAGCCACTTCCCACAACTTCAGCGTTTGCGTGGGGGGCAGCCCCCACCGGCGCACCACCTGAAACACCTCCCAAGCCAGAACCAGCACCCGAGCCCCGCACGCTGGATAGCACCTTTCGAGCATGTGCTTCGGCGGCGTCGGGATCCATGCCGCGGGCGCGGTATACCAGAGCGAGTTCGTTGGCGTTGATGTCCAGTTTGGGAAGCGCCCCGTCGGTGTCGGGGCTGGGCGCGGAGGCTTCAAGAAGTTCCCTTTGGGAGCACACGGACACGTATTCGCCCGCGCCCATAGACAGCGCCCCGGCGAGCAGCCCGGAAATGCCGGTGAGCAGCACATAACTGGTGTCTACACCCGATCCGACCACGCCGAGCACCAGCGCCAGGTTGGATACCAGGCCGTCGTTAGCGCCGAACACGGCGGCGCGGAAGTTGCCGGACATTTTTTCCCGGCTTTTCGCGGCGAGTCCGCGCACCACTTCGGCGTGGATGCGCTCGTCGGCGGTCATCTGGTCGGTGGCGTCGTCGTCTTTTTCGTAGGGGGTGCGCGCCTCGGCGGATTGCATCAGCGCCAGGGTGAACACGGAGCCGAATCGTTTGGCCAAAAACCCCATGAGCAGGGTGGAGTAGTCGGGCCTGCGCGGCATACCCACGTGGTCGCCAAGGAGGGTTCGCCAATGTTCTTCGTGGCGGGCCTCGGCCTCCGCGATGCCCAGCAGAATTTCGCGTTCCTCACCCTGCTTTTTCAGGGCGAGTTCCCGGTAAACGGCAGCTTCGGCGCGTTCGTTGGCCAGGTAGCGCTGCCAGCGTTTGATTTGCTTGCGGGTTGGCGTGGTCGACGTTGCTGCGGAGGAAGCTGTCATCTATTTCACCCCACCGAATCGGCGGTCGCGCCGCGCGTATTCCAACACTGCGGCGTAGAGGTCGTCGGGGGTGAAGTCGGGGAAGAGTTTGTCTTGGTACACCATTTCGGCGTAGGCCGATTGCCAGAGCAGGAAGTTGGAGGTGCGTTTCTCGCCGGAGGGGCGCAGGAACAGGTCAACGTCGGGCATGTCGGGCTCGTCGAGAAAATCGGCGAAGTTTTTTTCGTTGATGTCCTCGGGCCGGAGTTTCCCTTCGGCGGCGAGGGCGGCGATACTGCGGGCGGCGTCGACAATTTCGGCGCGGCCACCGTAGTTGACGCACATGGCGAGCGTCATGGCGGTGTTGTCTTTGGTGAGTTCCTCGGCGGTCTCCAGTTCGCGGATTACGCTGCGCCACAGGCGCGGGCGACGCCCCACCCAGCGGATACGCACGCCTTTGTCGTGCAGGCCGTCGCGTTGACGCCGCAGCACGTCGCGGTTGAACCCCATGAGGAAGCGCACCTCCCCCACGCTGCGCCGCCAGTTTTCCGTGGAGAAGGCGTAGGCGGAGAGGTAGGGGATGCCGAGTTCGAGGCAGGCGTCGACAATGCTGAGCAGCACCGCCTCGCCGCGTTTGTGTCCTTCCGTGCGCGGCAGCCCGCGTTCCTGCGCCCACCGGCCGTTGCCGTCCATGACCAGGGCGACGTGCGTGGGCAGAAACTCGTCGGGCACCGCAGGGGTGGTTGAGAAGACAGTCACCCCCCTATTGTGCCACCACCGTCGACAAAATCCAGAGCCTGCACTTTACGCTCCATGTGCCATTGCACATGCGCCCGGGTCATCTGGTGTACGTGATGTGACACGTCATCGAAAAAACCATCGCCCGCGCTTATCGACGCCTCCCGCGCGGCGTCCACAGCTCGCCACTGGTTGTGTGCCAACCACCACATCACCCGCAGCGCCTCTGGGGGCGGGGTGGCGGATCCCGGCGGACGGCATTCCGTGCATACTGCTCCCCCGGCCTCCGGGTGGAAAGCGCGATGCGGGCCGGGTTTGCCGCACTGCGCGCAGTTGAATAGGCTGGGCGCCCAGCCAGCGTGGTCCATGGCTTGCAGTAAGAAAGCGTCCAATACCAGGGTGGGGTCTGGGTGCTGTTGGATGCGGCGGAGGGTGGTGAGCAGGGCGTCGTAAAGAAACGGGTCTTCGCCGTTTTCCGCGACGGCCAGGCGTTCGGCGGCCTCCAGGGCGGCGCAGGCGGTGGTGTAGCGCGGATAATCCTCAATAATGCCGGCCCCGAAATAGGAAACGGTATCGGCGGCGGTGATGTTCGCAAGCGCGCGACCTGGGTAGAGCAACACATCCAGCTCCACAAACAACTGCACGCGGGAACCAAACCTGCTTTTGGAACGCCGAACCCCCTTTGCCACGCCGCGCACCAGACCATGGCCGCGGGTGAGCAGCACAACAATGCGGTCGGCCTCCGCGAAATCGTAGGAGCGCACCACCACGGCGCGTTCCCGGTAATTCTCCCTAGCCACTTAGAAACCCAGACGTCCCAACGCCTTCGGGTCGGACTGCCAGTTTTTCAGCACTTTAATGCGCAGATCCAGGTAAATGTTCTGGTTCAGAAGCTTAATAATCTCCAGGCGGGCGCGGTGCACGATGCCGCTGAGCCGACGGCCGTCTTTACCCGCAATGATGCTCTTCTGGCCGGGGCGCTCCACGTACAGCACCGCATGCACATTCAGCACACCCTCGCGGTCCTGATCGGGCAGCACCTCGTCGATCTCCACCGCCACCGAGTGCGGCAGCTCGTGCTTCAGGCCCGACAGTGCGGCCTCGCGGATCAGTTCCGCCATGCGGGTATTCACATCGTCATCCGTGACGTGATCATCCGGGTAGAACTTCGGCCCCTCCGGCAGCAGCGACACAATCACATCCAACAACACATCCACCTGCTCCCCGCTCACCGCAGAAACGGGAACCACCTCGCATTCCCCGCCTAGGAGTTCGTGCACCGCCATCAGCTGCTCCGCCACCCGATCACGCGACACTTTATCCACCTTGGTCACCACGCCCAGCAGCGTGGTCTTGGGCGCAACCCTGCGCACGGCCTCCACAATCCAGCGGTCGCCGGGGCCGATCTTCTCATCAGCAGGAACGGTCACCCCGATCACGTCCACATCGGCGTAGGTGTCTTTGACCACCTCGTTCAAGCGTTCACCCAGCAGCGTGCGGGGGCGGTGCAGGCCAGGAGTATCCACCACAATCACCTGCGCATCCTCGCGGTGCACAATGCCCCGGATGGGGTGGCGGGTGGTTTCCGGCTGGTCGGCCGTGATGGCGATCTTCTGCCCCACCAGCGCATTTGTCAGCGTTGACTTGCCGGTGTTGGGGCGGCCAACAAAACTGACAAAACCTGACCTGAAACCCTCTGGGGTGTCAGAAAACATGGGGACTCCTTTAGTGTTCGAGTGGATCGGCGGGCTGCTGGACGTCGATAAGCACTGAGGTTACCCGCATACGGCCGCGACGGTCACGCTGGCCCTCCGCCGTTAAGCGCAGGCCCGAGTGCTCCACCGTCACCCCCGGCAGCGGAACCCTGCCCAGGGCATACGCCAACAGGCCACCGACGGTGTCCACCTGATCCAGGGTTTCGTCGCTGAACACCAGATCCTCATTCAGCGTCTCATCCACCAGATCGTGCAGGTCATCCAGGCTTAAGCGCGAGACCACGCGGAAGGTTCGGGGGCCGATCTGCTCAATCGGGGCGACCTCCGCGTCGTCGTACTCGTCGGCGATCTCACCAACGATTTCCTCCAAAATATCCTCAATGGAAATAAGCCCAGCGATGCCGCCGTACTCATCCACCAGCATCGCAATGTGGAAACGCTCACGCTGCATCTGCTCCAGCAGATCATCAAGCTTCTTCGAATCCGGCACAAACGTGGCGGGCCGCATTACCTCCGACACAGACACCCCACGGCCAGCATCCGTCTTGTGATACGTCTTTTGCACCACATCCTTCAAATACACCACCCCCACAATGTCATCCACATTCTCCCCCACCACCGGAATGCGGGAATGCCCCGAGCGCACACACAACGCCGTGGCCTGGCCAGCGGTTTTATCCGCCTCAATCCACACCATCTCCGGGCGCGGCACCATCACCGAGCGCGCCGTCGTGTCACTCAAATCAAGGATTGACTGGATCATCCGGCGCTCATCCACCTCCACCACGCCGCGCTCCTGGGCAAAATCCACCATCTCCAGCAGTGCCACCTCAGAGGTGTACGGGCCGCCCTGAAACGGCTCGCCCGGAACCAGCTTATTACCCACCCACACCAGGGCATTCGCCGCAGGGCCCAACAGCCACGCCATTGTGGACAACGCCAGCGCTGAATTCCTGGCCACAACATAGGGGTTCCGGCGGGCCAGCGTGCGCGAGGAAATGCCGATAATCGTGTACATCACCAGCGTCACCCCCGCGATCGCCGCCACCATTGCCCACAGCCTGGACGAAATCAACTGCAGGGCCAACGCGCCCGTCAACACCGCCGCCGTCACATCCAACAAGCGGCTGAGCAGCACCAATAAGTTAATGTGCTCCGACTTGCGGTCCAACACCGCCAGCAGGCGCTGCGCGCCCGGCACATTTTCCTTCGCGTCCTCCTCCACCTGGGCGCGGGAAATCATGGCCACGGCTGTCTCCACGGCATTCAACACGCCAGCGGACAACAGCGCGGCCACGGCGCCAACGCCCATCACAAAGGATTCCATCTAGTGCCCGTCAGCTCCTGGGGCATCGGTGCCGGGATTAGTCTTCGAGTCTTCTTGCATGTCCCGGTCCAGCTGCTCGCGCTCCGCCGCAGTTGGAAACGCACCTGGATTCATCGGCTTCGGCTGATACACCACCCCGCGCGCGGCAAGATCGTCGTACCAGTCCGCCAGAATCTCATTCTGCAGGGAAAACATCTCCTTCTCCTCGGCGGGAGTGATGTGATCGTAGCCCAGCAGATGCAAACAGCCGTGTACCGTCAACAGCGCCAACTCATGGCCCAGGCCATGGCCCGCCTTTCGGGCCTGCCTGTTCGCAAAATCAGGGCACAGCACAATATCGCCCAGCATCGACGGCCCCGGATCTGGCGCATCAGGACGCCCTGACCCAGGTGCCAACTCATCCATGGGGAAACTCATCACATCCGTCGGCCCCTCCAAATCCAACCAACGAACATGGAGATCCGCAATGGTATCCAAATCCACAATGTGAATGGACAACTCCGCATCCGGGTGCACATCCATACACTTCAAGGCAAAGGACGCCACATCAACCAGAGCTTCCTCATTCACGCCCACATCGGCGGAATCCTCCAAAACCTCAGCCTCCCGCTCGCTGGGAGTGTAGGAATACCCGGACTCGTTAAACACCTCAATGCTCATTCGCGCTCCTCCCGCTGGGCTCGTTTGCCCTGTTCAGCCCGCTCCTGCTTAGCAATCTGGGCCGTCTCATAATCGTCGTAGGCATCCACAATCGCGCTGACCAGCTGGTGGCGCACCACGTCATCGCTGCCCAGCTCCGAGAAATGCACATCATCCACGCCGCGCAGAATATGGCGCACCAGCCGCAACCCGGACTTCTGCCCACCAGGCAAATCCACCTGAGTAATATCGCCCGTGACCACCATCTTCGAGCCGAAACCCAGTCGCGTCAGAAACATCTTCATCTGCGCCGGGGTGGTGTTTTGCGCCTCGTCCAGGATCACAAACGCATCATTGAGCGTCCGCCCACGCATGTACGCCAGCGGTGCCACCTCGACAATCCCGGCCTCCATCAGCTTCGGAATCATCTCCGGCTCCACCATATCCCGCAACGCATCATGCAGCGGCCGCAAATACGGGTCAATCTTCTCATTCAACGTGCCCGGCAAAAAGCCCAGCTTCTCCCCCGCCTCCACAGCCGGGCGCGTCAGAATAATGCGACTGACCTGCTTGGCGTGCAGCGCCTGCACGGCCTTAGCCATGGCCAAATACGTTTTACCAGTACCCGCAGGCCCCAGACCAAACACAATGGTGTTCTGATCAATGGCATCCACGTATTCCTTCTGGCCCAGGGTTTTCGGGCGGATCGCCTTGCCGCGCCGAGTAATAATGTTCTCCGCCAGCGCCTTTGAGACTGACAAAGGTGCCTCCACCGTCACAATAGCCACGGCCTGCTTCACCGATTCGGGGCTGATCACATGCCCGCGCCGCGCCATGGACTGCAGCTCGTCCAGCACCTTGCGTGCGCGCGCAATCTCATGCGTCGGACCGGTCAGGGTCACGGCGGTGCCGCGCACGAAAATATCCGCAGCCAGCTGGTTTTCCAACACTTTTAAATTGTCATCATGCGTGCCCAACACGGTTTGCGCCACCGCTGGTTCCAGCTCGTAGGTCTGGGTCATGATGTCCGACTTGCTATAAATGGCCAAGAAAATACCTCCGCAGCTACTCTACCAGCGCCCCGAGCACACCCCTAGGGCCGCCAACGCCACCATCGCCGCACTCGCCGTGCGCAACACCTCCGGGCCGAGCAGCACCGCCCGCGCCCCCGCCTGGGTGAACTCCGCCACCTCGTCCGGGGCAAGCCCGCCCTCCGGTCCGATCACAAACAGCACCTGCGGGCAGGTGGAAAAATCGATGCTGCTAAACGACGCCGTGGCATCCTCATGCAGCAGCAACGCCAGGCCGCCGTCGGCCACGACCTCACGAATCAGCGCCACGATACCTGCGGTGTCCTGCACGTCCCGCACCTCGGGAACCCAGCTGCGTCGCGATTGCTTCGCCGCCGACACAGCCATCGCACGCCATTTAGCCACGCCCTTCTCGCGCTTCGCCCCCTGCCACTTGGCCACGCACCGCGACGCCTGCCACGGCACAATCACATCCGCCCCGGCCTGGGTGGCCAAATCCACCGCCAACTCCGAACGCTCCGACTTCGGCAACGCCTGCACCACAATCGCCTGCGGCGTGGGCTGCGGCACCTGCGTCCGCTTCTCGACGTCCCCCACTAGGCGATCCTTTCCACCGACAGCGGTGACCAGCACCTCCGCGCTGGTGCCGCGACCGTCGACAAGCATGATGCGCTCGCCGACGCGCAAGCGGGTAACCGTCACCGCGTGGCGCGCCTCCGGGCCGGTCAGCTCTATCTGCGTGCCGTCGGAGGGAATCGGGGCGTCGAAAAGAAAAACCGGAAGCGACATACTACCTGCGGAACCTGTTGCGCAGGCGGGAGAACAGATTCTCCTGCTCCGCAGCCGCCAGGCGCACCTCAGACGTTTCTTCGCGGTGTGTGCGCAGCTGCTCCAGAAGCTTGCGGGACTCCGAATCCAGCTCCTTCGGAACCGTCACCTCCACATGCGCGATCACATCGCCCGTGCCGTCGGCGCGCAGCTTCGGCATGCCCGCACCCGGCAGGTGAATCTGATCCGAGGGCTGCGAACCCGGCACGACATGCACCGTCAACTGCTCGCCGCTCAGAGCCTCTACCTCAATATCGGTACCCAGCGCGGCGTCCACCATGGGCACGGTGAGCGTCATGTGCAGATCATCACCATCGCGGCGGAACACCGGGTGGGGTTCCATGGACACCTCAACATACAGGTCGCCAGCGGGGCCGCCACCAGCACCGACCTCGCCTTGACCCGCCATGCGGATGCGCATGCCGTCGTTGATACCGGCGGGAACATTCACCACCAGATCGCGGCGCGCCCGCATGCGACCGTCACCGCCGCACTTGTGGCAAGGGTCGGTGATGCGCTCCCCGAAGCCCTGGCACGTGGGACAGGGTCGGGAAGTCATGACATTACCTAGGAAGGAACGCTGCATTTCCTGGATTTCGCCGGTGCCCTGGCAGCTGGCACACGGGACGGGCTTGGCTTTCGACTCCGAGCCGGTGCCCGAACAGTGATCGCACAGGACGGCGGTATCCACCGTGATGTCCTTCTTCACGCCGCTATACGCCTCACCGAGGGTGATGGTGGTGCGCAGCAGGGCGTCGTTACCCGGCTGGACGCGGGAACGCGGACCGCGGCCACCCGCAGCAGCCCCGAAGAACGCCTCGAAAATATCGCCCAGGCCGCCGCCGAAACCACCGAAACCGCCACCCGGGGCCGCAGCCTGCTCCAACGGGTCGCCGCCCATGTCCACGATGCGTCGCTTCTCAGGGTCGAGCAGAACTTCCTGCGCAATCGAAATTTCCCGGAATTTCGTCGCGGCTTCCTCCGTGCCATTCACATCCGGGTGGTACTTGCGGGCCAGCGAGCGGTACGCCTTTTTAATCTCAGCGTCCGAAGCCGAACGGTCAACTCCGAGAATGCCGTAATAGTCACGAGCCACAGTGAAAACAAACTTCCTTTTATTTTGTTGGTTCTTAAAATAACGTCACCACAGTGTACTGCACGGGAGTGGTTTACTGCCCAGCGAGTACCCGGCTGACATAATGTGCAACAGCTGACACCTTAGACATTGTTCCCAAATAATCCATGTACGTGGGGCCCACCACACCCAGCCCGCCGAACGTGGCCCCCGTCGCACCATAGCCAGTGGTGACAATCGAGGTAGTGTACAAATCCTCGTCCTCGTTCTCCTCGCCGATGCTCACCTGCACCTCACCCAAATCCCGGGCAGTAGACAGCAGTTTCAACACCACCACCTGCTCCTCCAGGGCCTCCAGGACCGCAGGGAGATCCCCGCTCATGCGGCTCAGATTCGACGCCCCCGCCAAAATCAAGCGATCACTCGGGGCCTCCACCAGCGTTTCAATAAGCACTGTTGATGAGCGAATCACGGCATCCCGAATATCCTCCGGGGCGTTGCTGGCGAGATCCACCAAAGACACACTCGCGTCCGACAGGGTTTTACCCACCAGTGCGTGATTCAGTACCTCCTTCAACCGGGCAGCCTGCTCCATTGACACCGCGGCACCCAGCTCCACGTTGCGCTGCTCCACCCGGCCTATGTCCGTGATCAACACAAGCAAAAGCCTGAGTTCGGAAATAGTGACCACCTCGCAATGCCGCACCCGCGACACCTTCAACGTGGGCAACTGCACCACCGCCGCCTGGCGAGTCAGCTGGCTCAGTAACTGCACCGAACGGCGCAGCACATCCTCCACGTCCACGCCCTCGTTCAAAAACCTAGAAATAGCAGCGTGCTCCGCCTGGGATAGGGGCTTTACCTCGTTGATGGAATCCACAAACAGGCGGTACCCCTTCTGCGTGGGAATCCGACCCGAACTAGCGTGCTGCTGCTCGATATAGCCCTCCGACTCCAGCGCAGCCATATCATTACGGATTGTCGCCGAACTCACGCCCAGGCTGTGGCGATCCACCAGGGTCTTCGACCCCACCGGCTCCTGCGAGGCAATATAGTCCGCCACAATCGCACGCAAAACCTCATGGCGACGACGCTGCGTAGCACTAGACATAGCAGGCACTCCTTGTGGTTTGTTGGGTTCTTGGGTGGCGCTGGCTTTTTAGTAGGTGTTGGTTCTGGGGCTGGGTCTGGGTCTGGGTTTGGTTCCGGGTCTCGTTCTGGGGATAGTCTACCGAGTCACACCCTCTAGTATGTCAACCAAGCGTCCCCTAACCTACAAACATGGATAACGTATCGCAGACACTTTTCTACCCACTACTCGGCCGCGCACTCGCCTCCCGCCAATGGCCTGACCTTTTCCCTGACCCCTGGGCGCGGCAAGCCGAAGAAATAGCCCGCAAAGAAGGAACCACCGCGAAAGCGATGGAGGGATTCCCCACCATCATCTACGGGCTGAGACACCGCATCAGCGTTCTAGAAATTACCCGCTACCTCGAGGAACACCCCGGCGCCGCCGTGGTGAACATCGGCTGCGGCCTGGACAGCCTTGCCCAAGACCTGGGCGGCTACGACTGCACCATCTACAACCTCGACTTCCCCGACGTCATAGACATGCGCGCACGCTGGATCCCCCGCGCCAACAACGAACAAGACCTCCCCTACTCCGCCACCGACCTGGAATGGCTCAACCACGTTGATGCCAGCCGTGGCGTCATTGCCGTCGCCGCAGGCGTCTTCTTCTACCTCGACATAGACGACGTTCGCGCCCTAGTTACCGCCATGGCCGAACGTTTCCCCGGCGGCCGACTCACCTACGACGCCGAAAGCCCCTCCATGACCGAACGCAGCGAACGCATGGTTGCTAAAAACGGCACCCCCACGCCCATGCCGTTCAAGCTCAAAGACCCCTACACACCCCGCGCCTGGAGCGACAACATTTCCGACATCCACATCACCTTCAACTTCCTCGACTACTTCCCACGCAGCCTCCGGCGACAACTTCCCCTCTTCACATTTCGCTTCGGCATGTTCATGATCAAACTCATGCGCGGAATGTACCAAGTGACTATTGACTTTAAGGGTTAGGTGTACGGTTGATACTCCCGCACACCTAAAACATGTCATTCCAGATCCTCGTCCTCATCCACCCACTCGGTCAGATTAGCCACAAACTCTTCAAAAGAATTGGCTGCTAACCCAATATCCATCTCATCATTGATACACAGAATAGAATGTAATGGATACTCTTCAAGATCATAATTGATCATGAAGACAACATGCGGCCCTCCACTGCCAATAGCAAACAATAGCGCCTCATCAGGATACCCCCAAGTTCTAGCTATACAATCAGCACCATGTTCTGGATGGTCAATAGAATTGTGATCACCGTTAGACAAAATACCGTTGCCATAGATTTTCTCAATGGTAGCACCACCAGCCTCCGACCAAAGATAATCACCAGGAAGCAGATCGTGAGTAGAGTTTGGATATCCCCCACCAGTTTCCATGATGAACTTTGCATACGACTCAGGAAGCTTACGCCGAAGATTTTTCTCAATCTCAGCGATACGAGCCCCATCACAGGGCGAACCCATATACTCAGGATCTAGAATATCAGCGTACTTGATAACCATCAGCTAAAATTTCCTGTCTCTTTTCTGCCCACATGGCAAGAAATATTGGATCATAAACATCCTACAGTATGTTTCAGCTCAACAACATTCTTTTGCGAGTGTTGGCTTTCTGTACCTGTGTTGAGGACATAGACCCCGTAAGCAGCATCATTCGCTGCTGTTGGCAGTTCTTGCCGTGACCAGCTATGTCGTCGTTGTGGGCATTGCCATTAGCCCCCAAGCCATACGCTCTACCAGAAAAGATGGAGGCACGATAATTCTCAGCAGATGGTTTTATTGAAGCTGCTGAGGTGGCCATGCATAGAACGGAGTCCAGCCATGCAACCACCGATGGCGGTACCACCTATGAAGAAACCATCAACTAGCTTTCGAAAGACTACATAGGTTCCATCCGCTCGTTATGGTACGCCGCCATAACATCGTCTCGATCAAACGCAGAGGCAACATATAGCATTCGTACCGCGAGACGCAGCTTTAGTATGGCGTGGTTCATACATCTAGACGTTCGCAGACATAACCTTCCAAGCCGTGGTGCCGGAGAATGCAACCGCATCCACCAACGAGAGCCTCAGTCCTCATGATAAATCAATGGTGATTATGCCCAAGCTATCCCTAGAGTCGCAAAACCATATCAGAGCTGATGGACTCTACTGAACCCGCATTAAGCATAGTTTCTACAACGACTTGGCCGCCTTTCGGACAGTAGACGTTCACTGTCGAGGCTTTGTCTTGATCTTCTGGGCTCTAAGTGACCGCAGTGTGCCGTCTAAAAGATTATCGTTTCGCGTTCTCGCAACACAGAGCCAAGATCCGTTGTATTCGATCCCTTCAGTTTTTAATGTATCTTGCCATTTTTCTTCATCGGCATCTATATAATCGACAGCCTTCATATCGCACGATAGGTCTGCCCCGCCACTGTTAGACTGACTATACACAACTTCACCAGTATGAGGTTCATTACAACCAACAATCTGATCCGCGCGGTCAGGGTTGAAGCAGCTGCGCAATTCAGGTAACTGATGAAGACTCGGCTCCTGCCATCTCCCTTTTATTGATCCTTCCACCGAAACAGGAAAAGTAACCTTGCATTTGCTAGAATTATCAGCGTCCGATTCGAAGGAAATTCCTGGAGAAATAGTGTCAACAAAGGGGGTTCCACCCAGGTAGTTTAATACTGCATCCGACTCGCAGTTGGAGACGTTGGAAATCACCTCACTATCGTGTTTCATATCACAAGGAACGGCTGAGTCCAACAATGAACATCCTTGAACCGTCTGTTGAATATTTTCCTTGGAGTGGTTAGCCTCCGAGCTGGCGACTGAGGGGTTGGAATTGTCGTTTTCTTTAGAGCTTCCGTCACCACCAATATTAATCACAATAGAAATGAAATTTCCAATAGCGTTCCAACTAGTGGAGTTATGGCTGTAAGATACTATCGAACCAATCAGAGCGACGGTCACGCTAATAGTAGCTAATGCGCCAAGCAAAATCTTACTGGAAAACTTCTTCGCATAAGCTTTTAGTCGGCCGCCATCGTCATCACTTTTTTCGCTCGTCATCACTCAAGAACCGCGTCATAGACAACGGCAGTGACTGGGTCGTTCCCGCAGCTCTTCACGCCTTCGTCGAGATAGAACTGCAAGAAGATAACATTCTTATCCTTAACGTCCACCTCAACGTCGCTGACCTCATCGAACCCAACCCGAGTGATGTCTCCGAACTGTTTTTCGCCGTCGGTAGAACGAATGAGCACCGCTTGGCCTATATCCTTGGATTCGTTCTGCTGGCCAACCTTGAACTTCAGCTTTGTATAGCGATGCCCAAGGTTAAAACGTAGAATCGCAGGCTCATAATAGCCCCCCGAGCCGAATCCGGCGCCCTTAGGAACATCACACGCTTTCAGATCAACGCTAAAGCCAGTTATCCCAGACTGGTCCGCAACATTGTAGTTTCCATCTTTCCACTCGCCTTGTTTGTCCGAGAAGTCGCCTGCGGTCAACTTTTTCCCCGAAGGCAGGGGGCCGACACTTGTTGTAGAAGGCCCTGCACCTGAGCCACCGCCAGTTTCCTTTTTAGTTGTTGTGGTGGTAGAAGTAGTTGTACTGGTAGCTGACGTAGTGGTTGTCGTGTCACTAGTCGTTTCTGTTGTGGACTCCGCAGCATTATTGTTTCCATTTAACCCACATCCGGCTGCAAGCATAACAACCGAAGCAAGTGCTAACGCGCAGATAGATGGACGCTTCATGTACAACCCCTTACCGAAGGCTTGGAAAAATGTAGATGCTTCCTTTTAAATATAAAATCCCAGTCCTGCTGTGTTGGCAACACTTTTATGTGCTACCTGCCCCCCGCAACGGGACAACTAGAATAGTTTCTACGTCATTTTCCGCAGGTTGTTCGCCATAAGTCACGCGCCTATCGCATACCCCCATTAGCAGTTCCAGAACCCGACCTACACACCACATACACAAATCATTAACCGCTGTATCATTCATGCTGTTAGCAATAATAATTGCTGACTTGTCAGCATAATTTCCCTTCCCCCTCCCCTTGCGTCAAGTTTGTATATGCTCAGGCTCAAAAACACGGAATTTCGCGCCGGAGGATATACAAACCTGACAAGAATCCCCCAAGCCCCAAGAACCTATTCCTCCTCAGCAATCAACACATCAGCAATAATCCCGTCAGCGAGGAGGCGACCGGATTCGGTGAGGTAGACGCGGTCGTCGTCAAGCGTGAGCAAGCCTCGGTCCTGGTAGTGCCGCAGCGCCCGCTCAGCACCCTCGCCAAACAAAGAACGCGCAATCCCTTCGCGCAGGCGCAACCCCAGCATCACTTTTTCCACGTGTCTGTCGTGGGGGCTTAGGTGTTCTTCTTCGGCAATGGGCAACGCCCCCGCCGTGCAGTGTTGGGTGTAGCGGGCGGGGTGTTTGACGTTGAAGAAGCGTCGGTCGCCGAGGTGGGAGTGGGCGCCGGGGCCTGCACCCCACCAGTCGTGGTCGCGCCAATAGCCAAGGTTGTGGCGGCATTCGCCGTCGGGGCGCGCCCAGTTGGAGACTTCGTACCAGTCGAAACCGGCGACGCTGAGCACACCGTCAATCAGTGCGTAGCGGCTGGCCAGGACGTCTTCGTCCGTTACCCGCAGTTCCCCGCGCCGAACTTTGCGGGCCATGGCTGTGCCGTCTTCCACGATTAAGGAGTAGGCGGATACATGGTCCACTTCAGCGGCGAGCACGGCTTCGAGGGTGGCGCGCACGTCATCGTCGGTTTCGCCGGGGGTTCCGTAGATCATGTCAAGGTTGACGTGTTCGAATCCGGCGGCGCGTGCTTCTTTCGCAGCCTCCACGGGTCGCCCTGGGGTGTGGCGGCGTTCCAATACCTGCAGGACACGGCTGGATGCGGATTGCATGCCAAGCGACACCCGCGTGTAGCCCGCCTCCAGCAGCCCCTCGAAGAACTCAGGAGAGGTGGATTCTGGGTTGGATTCGGTGGTCACTTCCGCACCCGACGCGATGCCGAAACTTTTGCGCACGTATCCCAGCACCTGTGCAAGCCCCGAAGCTCCGAGCATGGAGGGCGTGCCCCCACCAACAAACACGGTATCGGCGGGCTGCAACGCCCCGCCGAGGCTTTCCGCAGCTAACTCCAGTTCGATGTCCAGGGCATTCAGGTAGGAGTCCACACTCGCGGAGGACCCCAGTTCGCCGGGGGTGTAGGTGTTGAAGTCACAGTACCCGCAGCGTGACGCGCAGAACGGGACGTGAATGTACACCCCGAAGGGACTGCTCATGAGGCGTATCCGCCGCGCCTGCCGCTTGCTGCCTGGGCGCGTTTGGCCGCTACTTTCGCCACCACGGCGTCGATACGCGCGCGCTCCAACAGGAACGCGGGAGGGTTCGAACCGCGCATGGTGCGAACGTAGGTGGGGTGTTTGCGGGCGACGGTTTCCAGCCAAGCGTAGGCGGCGGATTCCACCAGCTGCTTGGACTGCGTGTACAGCAACGGCAGGGACAGCACATCCAGGTCGTCGGCAGCCAGGGCGGTGCATTCCAGCACCCATTCCACGATGTGGTGGCAGTGCTCAATCACCAGGTCCGTGCGCGCGCACAGCGCTGTGGTGAATTCCCGCACGATCACTGGGGTTTCGCCGAGCGGGAATTTGTCGGTCAGCGTGCGGTCGGTGATCAGCGTGGGTTTTTCGGTGCGCTTTTCGACGTCGTGCAACCCCCACGGTGCACGCACGCTCACCGTTCCCGAGCGAATGCCGGAGGTCAGGGCGTGGCGCACGCCTGTGAGTTCCGCGACCACGCGGCGGGAGTCGTCTCGCGCTTCGGTAAGGATCACCTCGATTTCCATGAGGCAGTCTTCCACAAGCTCCGCATCCCAGTCGGCGATGGCCTCGGCGAGGTTTTCCACGTATTGCGCCACCTCGTCACCAATGTTGTACACCTCTTGGGTGAGTTCACGGTGGCGGAGCAGGGCATCGTCGGCCAGGTTCAACGGGCTGCTCCTTTACTCTTGCGTGCTTGTGCTGCCGCGCGGGCGCACCATGGTGTTGAGATATTAACGGAGATTCACCTTAAAACACATTCAGCACATTCGGTGTGTGCCGCGCCGGACACGCGACACACGCCGCAACGTGGGTACCAAATGGGGGGTTGTTTCCTACCGCTTATAAATCTGGTCGATCTCCTTCTTGAAGCGGCGAACCACCACGTTACGCTTGATTTTCATGGTCGGGGTGAGCTCGTTTTCTTCCTCCGACAAGTCGCGATCCAGGATGTAGAACCTCTTGATGGACTCGGAATGCGACACCAGCGAGTTGGCGTCGTTGATGGCGTCCTGGATCTCCGCGCGCAGCGTCGGGTTCACTGCCAACTCGCTGACCGTGCGGGATTCGGGAATGTTGTGGGTGAGCTTCCACCGCTTCAGTGCGGCCTCGTCCAGTGCAATCAGCACACCCACATAGGGTTTGCCATCGCCAACCACCAGGGCTTGGCTGATCAGGGGGTGGCTGCGCAGGCGATCCTCCAAGGGACCGGGGGACACGTTCTTTCCTCCGGCGGTGACAATCAAATCCTTCTTCCGGCCGGTGATCACGATATGCCCGGAATCCAGCAGTTCACCCAGGTCACCGGTGTTGAACCAGCCCTCCTGGTCAATGTTTTCGGCCGTGGCCTCCGAGTTGTTCCAGTACCCATCGAACAGTGTCTCGCCCCTGAGCAGGATCTCGCCGTCGTCGTTGATGCGGGCAGACATACCACCCACCGGACGGCCGACCGAGCCGATCACGTTGTCATCAAAGTTCACTGCGGCCGCAGCGGTGGTTTCCGTCAGGCCGTAGCCCTCGTACACTGTGACGCCCATGCCCCGGAAAAAGTGCAGCAAATCCGGGCTCATAGCTGACCCGCCGGAAATGCAGTACTTCACCGACGCGCCCATAGCCGCCCGGATCTTTGAGTACACCAGCTTGTCAAACATGGCGTGCTTCATCCGCAGCGCCCGCGACGGCCCCTCCGGGGTGTCCAGCGCCCGGGAATAATCCTGCGCCACGCGCTCGGCCTGGGCGAATGCCGCTGCCCGCAGGGGTCCGTTATCCTGCGCGTTCGCCGCCGCGCCGTTGCGGACCTTCTCAAACACACGCGGCACACCCAGGATCATGTTCGGGCGGGCGCGTTGAAACTCCACGCTCAGGGACGAGAAATCAGACCAGTGCGACTGGGTCGCCCCGCCAATTGCCACCGCCAACGACACCGCCCGCGAGAGCACATGCGCCAGGGGCAGGAATGTGAGCACCCGTGTACCCGGAACCGCAATGGCACCAATCGGGTGCGTGAGCAGCGCCCGCACCTGCGCCAGCCAGTTATGGTGCGTGAGCCGGCAGCCCTTTGGGCGGCCGGTGGTCCCCGAGGTATACACCAGGGATGCCAGGTCGCTGGAGTTCGTGGCGTCGATACGCGCGCGCACCTCATCGTCGCTGATGCCGCGGCCCTCAAACTTGAGGGTCGGGATCGCCGAGGCGTTAATCTCCAGCACTCGCCGCAGCTTCGACGACGACCCCTTCAACGGCGGGCGGCCCTCCGCATCCAGCTCCAGGCGCTTGACCATGTCCGTGTGCTCTGGGGTCTCCGTCACCGCGAAGACCGCGCCCGAATCCTCAACAATCCACTCCACCTGGCTCAGTGACGACGACCCGTAAATCGGCACCGTCACAGCCCCCGCCGCCCAAATGGCGAAATCCAACAACGACCACTCGTAACGCGTCTCGCTGAGCAACGCCACGCGGTCGCCCTGCGTCACGCCATTAGCAATCAGGCCCTTAGCCACCTCAAAAACTTCGTCCACGAATTCCTGAGCAGTCACATTCACCCACTCGAAATTTTGCGGACGGGTAAATAGCACGCCATACGGGCGCGCCGCCGCTGTGGCCAGCAACGCCGTCACACACGACTCCTTCGGGCCAATCGTGTACTCCGCCGGAGTGGTGTACTCGCCTGTATGGACGGACGTCATGAGGTTCCTTTCATCAAATTCATACACACAACACACTGTCATGCTTCTATGCAGCCTGACAAGCAGCATGAACCATGCTATCGCGCGCCACAAAGCACAAGGTGGCAATATATATAGATGTGACCTATACCGATGCCTCCGCCGCCCTTGCCACCCTCGCCGACACCTACGGAATTGCCACCTCATACTGGTCGGCAGATGGAGACCACATCACCGTTAGCGACGATACTCTCCTGAAAACCCTGAGAGCTCTCGACGTACACGTTGATCCCACAGAAGAAAGCTGTCGCGCAGCCATCCAACACTTCCACGACCAGGCATTCGCCAGGCCCCTACCCCCCTGTGTTGTGGCCATCCAGGGCGACGCCCACCACATCAACATTCACGTCCACGACGGCGCCACCGCCGACGTCACCCTCATCCTCGAAGACGGCAGCCAACGCACCATCCAGCAGGTAGAAAACTGGGCGGAACCCCGCACCATCGATGGCATCACCTGGGGCGAAGCCACCTTTGTTTTGCCCGAAGACCTGCCACTCGGCTGGCACACGCTTCACCTGCACTCGGTGGACGGGGGCAATGAAGGCGACGCGGACAGTGATAAGGCGGGCGTCGATAGCCGGGGCGTCGAACCCCTGACCGCCAGCTGCGACGTGGTGATCACCCCGCGTAGGCTTTCCACCGCCGACCGGTACGTTGAACACCCCGTGGGCGGCGTGATGGCGCAACTGTATTCCGTCCGCAGCGAGGAGTCCTGGGGCATCGGTGACTTCCACGACCTCGCGGAACTTGCGCGCATCACCGCCGAACACGCACACGCCGACTTCCTGCTGATCAACCCCCTCCACGCCGCAGAACCCTTCCCACCCATCGAAAACTCCCCCTACCTTCCCACCACCCGGCGATTCATCAACCCCCTCTACATTCACGTCGAAAGCATCCCCGAATACGCCGACCTGGACAGCGAAACACGCGGCCGCATCGATGCCCTCGCAGCGCCGCTGAAAGACAGCAACCACAGCCCCGACTACATCCGACGCGACCCCATCTACTCGGCGAAACTCTACGCACTCCGCCAGATTCACGCCATACCCCGCAGCCCCGAACGCGACGCCGCCTACCAGGACTATCTCGCCCACGAAGGCCACGGACTCGACGACTTCGCGCGCTGGTGCGCCGCCCAAGAAAACCGCGATGACGACGCCACCATCGACTTCTACCGCTGGCTCCAATGGATCTGCGACCAGCAATTCCACGCGGCCAGCACCGCCGCCTACGACGCAGGCATGAGCATCGGCATCATGGCCGACCTCGCGGTTGGTGTTCACCCGGGAGGTGCCGACGCCACCAACCTCGCAGGTGTTCTCGCCCCCGAGGCGTCGGTAGGCGCACCCGCCGACGGCTACAACCAAAACGGGCAAGACTGGTCCGAACCCCCGTGGCACCCCCGCAAACTCGCCGAAGCCGGATACCGACCCTGGCGCGACATGCTCCACACCGTCCTCCGGCACTCCGGCGGCATCCGCGTTGACCACATCCTCGGTCTCTTCCGACTCTGGTGGATCCCCCGCGGGCAATCCCCCCTCACCGGCACCTACGTCCACTACGACTACAACGCGCTCGTCGGCATCCTCGCGCTCGAAGCCGAACGCGCCGGGGCCGTTGTGATCGGCGAAGACTTAGGGACATTTGAGCAATGGGTCCAAGACGTCCTCGCCGCCCGCGGCATCATGGGCACCTCCATCCTCTGGTTCGAACGCTCCCCCTCCGTCGACGGACCCCGCCACCAGGGCGAATACCGCACCCTCGCCCTCTCCTCCGTGACCACCCACGACCTCCCGCCCACCGCCGGATACCTCTACGGCGAACACATCGCCCTCCGTGACCGGCTCGGGCTGCTCATCCGCGACACCGAAACCGAAAACTCCGAGGACCTGGCCTGGCAAAACCGAATACTTGCACGCATCGGCGAATACGGGCTGTTTTCCGGCACTGCACTGGACGGCCACGATTTCGACGGCGCGGCACGCGACGACCGCGGCGACATCACCGACCTCCTCGTGGCCATGCACCGCTACATCGCCGGAACCCCCTCGGCGCTCACCTGCACCTCCCTCGTTGACATGGTTGGCGACATCAAAGCACAAAACCAGCCCGGCACCACCCATGACCTCTACCCCAACTGGTGCATCCCACTTTGCGACGCCACGAACACCCCCATCCTCATCCACGATCTGCCCGCATTGCCGTTGTTCAGGGCGGTTGCCGAGGCTTCTAGGAGGAGGTGAGCGCGGGGGTTGTTGAGGTTGGGGTGCGTGCGACGTTTGTATACCGTCCGGTCCGAAAACGAGCGTTTTTAGACTTGAGCGTATACATACTTAATACTGTTCAATGCTCTGCGCGAGCCCGTCTTCCTACTCCAGCTAACAAGGTCCACCGCCAAGCACGAAAACACCCCTTTTTCCAGCCTAGCGATAGACCTACCTTACATAAACGCCGTTCAGAGCTAGAAGAACTGGCCCGCAGCCCAGGAAATGATGACGAGTGCAAGCAAGCCGAAGAGGGCAAGCTTCACACGTGACTGGGGATACTTGTTGTTCCGCATGAGGTTAGGGTATCACTAGCACCTAAAGTCACTACCACAGCATCACATACGCAGCTTAAGCCTTACAAGGATCAATGACCGACACACCCATATGTCCAAAGTCCTCGATACCACAGTGCAGTTGCAGCAATCCAGGCATTATTTTCTGGGGACTTGTCGGGAACATGTATCAGACACCACATCAGCGTCAAGCAGATACATTTACCCTACATATGTAAACCGCGCAGGAAACGGCAGCAAGCAGCACAAACCCCTACCTAGGCTCCTCGTTAACCACGATCCGCGAACCGCCTGGCCGAACCCCGGCTGGGCGGTTTCGCTGTGCAGCACCTTCACGGACTTCACGGCCTCCACGAACTGTGGGGCGCCGGAGGAGTTCTTGGCCGTTGAAGAGCCGGTAGGTGCGGGCCCCTGCAATGTCGATAGCTCTGAGCAGCGCAAAAGCCAGAAAAAGGCAGAGCGGCACAGTGCCACCGAGCACCACGATCACCTGGATCCACATGGGCGCGGAGGTGAGTTGCTGCCCAACAAGGTCAAGGTAGCGGGTGATCGTCAACATCATAAGTAAAACTTTACAGCGCCCCGCCGAGGCCACGTCGCCTGAGCAAGGGTGCCACGTCCTTCGCGCGCCCGCGCAACGATTCAAAAGCGGCCGCATAATCAGAAGCCCCACCTCGGGAGAGCACCAGGTCACGGAAGCGCTGCCCCGCAGCCCGCGCGGCCTCGCCGCTGGCTCCCGGTCCGGCTGCACCGGTTTCTGTGAACCAGTCGAAACCGTCGGCGTCGAGTGCTTCCGCCCAAAGGTAGGAGTAGTATCCGGCGGAGTAGCCGCCGCCGAAGATGTGGTTGAAGTAGGTGGATTGGTAGCGGGGTTTCAGGTGTTCAACCACGAGTCCGGCGTCCTGCAACGCGGCTTCTTCAAATGCATGCACGTCGCTCACACCGGCGGCCTCCTCGCTGCTCAGGGAATGCCACGCCATGTCGATGATGGCGGCGGCGAGGTACTCGGACGTCGCAAAGCCTTGGCCGAATTGGCGGGAGGCAGTGATGGCATCGATAAGTTCGGACGGGAGGGGTTCCCCGGTGTCAATGTGGCGGGCATAGTTGCGAAGAATCGCCGGGTCGAGCGCCCAGTTTTCGTTGATTTGGGAGGGGAATTCCACGTAGTCGCGGGGCACGTTGGTGCCAGAGAAGGTGGGGTACCGCACGTCGGACAGCAGGCCGTGGAGTGCGTGCCCAAACTCGTGGAACATGGTGGTCACTTCGTCGAGGGTGAGCAGCGCGGGGCTGCCGTCGGCGGGTTTGGTCACGCCCATGACGTTGATGATCACCGGCCGCAGCCCCAGCAGCCGCGACTGCTCCACAAACCCGGACATCCAGGCGCCGCCGCGTTTCGACGGCCGCGCGTAGTAGTCCGTCAGGAACAGCCCGATGCCGGTGCCGTCTGCTTCCTTCACCTCCCAGACGTCTACATCCGGCGCATATCCCGCCAGGTCAGGGCGAGGTTCCACGCGGATGCCGTAAAGGCGCTCAGCCGCATAGAACACGCCGTCGCGCAGCACGCGATCCAGCGGGAAGTAGCGGCGCAGCTCCTCGGCATCGAGGGAGTAGTCACGCTCCCTGAGTTTCGACTCCCAGTAGGGCCAGTCCGCGCCGTCCACCTTTTCCTCAGCGGTCGTGTCCGCGAGCTCGGCGATCAGCTTGTACTCCCCCGCCGCATTCGCCGCGGCGGCCGGAGCCAGGTCACGCAACAGGGTGCGGGCGGCGTCGGCACTACCAGCGGTTTCCTCTTCAATCACGTAATCGGCGTGGCTGGGGTAGCCCAGCATCTCCGCGCGGTGAGCCCGCAGCCGCACCATCTCCAACAGCACCGGAACATTACTGCCCATCCCGCGCTTCTGCGACGCCTCATACAGCGCCATGCGTGCCGACGCCCGCTCCAACACCGCCTGATCAGCCTGCACCGTCGGCAAATCCAGGGGGACCACATAGCCGGTCCGGCCCAGCGCGGTGGCTGCAGCAGCTGCGGCTTGCCTGCGGGAGGCGTCGAAACCGGCAAGTTCCCCCTCCGACAGGTCCACTGCCAGGGCGTTCGTCTCGGAGAGGAGATTCTTGCTGAACTCGTCGCTCAGCACAGACAAGCGCTGGTTGATGGAGACAAGCTCCGCCTTAGCATCAGTGGAAAGGTCCGCACCGCGGCGTCGAAAAGCGCGAAGCAGGTACGCATGCAGACGGGAACTTTCCTCGTCGCCGGGCGGGGGCGTGACAGCCTGGATCCGGGCGTACAGGTCCGCGTTCTGGTAGACGGAATCGCTGTGAGCTGCAAGTTTCGGCGTGATATCGGTGGCGACGGCATCCAGAGCCTCCGACGCGTCCGTGCCGTACAGGTTAGCGAACACCGCGTGCACCCGACCCAGCGCCTGGCCCGACCGCTCCAGCGCCTCCACCGTGTTTTCCCAGGTAGCGGGCTCGGAATTCGTGGCGATGGCGACAATCTCGGCGGTATGCTCGGCGATGGCGGCATCGAAAGCGGGGATGAAATGCTCGTCGCGAATATCAGCGAACCGCGGAAGCTGATACGGCAAGTCGGACGGCACAAGCAGCGGATTAGCGTTCATGCGTACCAGTCTGCCACCCCGATTGTTAGCCTAAACACATGACCCCTCCACGCATCGTGCCCTACTGCACCATCCCCGGTTTGTTCCACGACGCTACCGCCGGGAGTGAGGACGGTGAGCTGCACATATACGCGCCTTCGGGCACTGTTCCTGTTGACGGGCTGCCCGTCCTCGCCTTCATCCACGGTGGACGCTTTGAAGAAGGCTCCCCCGCCGACATCAACGGCACTACGATGGCACGCGAGGGGTTTGTGGTGGTGAGCATCGGCTACCGCCTGGGGCTGGCCGGGTTCGCCCAATTCCACGACGACAACCCCGCCCACTATCGAGGCATCGCCGACGTGCAACTCGCCCTCGAATGGCTGCAGCACAACATCGAAGGCCACGGCGGCGACCCCACCAACATCACCCTCATCGGGCAATCTGCAGGTGCCGCCATCGCCCTCTGGCTCGCCCGCCGCGACCACTACCGTGGCGCTTTTCGACGCCTCGTTGCACTCTCACCCAGCTTCCCTACCGGCGGATTTCCCTCCCGCAAGCGCACATTGCGTCTCCTTCTCGGAGCACCCATCACGCGGGATTCTTTGAGCCGGTTTGGGGATTGTGGCCGCGGGGCTGGGCAGGGTGACCGGGGCGATGCCCGTTTGCGGCGCGCCTACCGGCGTTTTCGCTCGGTGTACTTCGCAGGTCCGGCGCTCGGACCGTGGCCGTGGGACACCAGCGAACTCGCCGACGTGCCCATCCTGGTCACCAGCACACACGACGAATTCCACAACGAACCCATCACCTCCGCGCTCGACCGCTGGAAACTCGGCGGGGTTGCTGCATGGGCGCTGCGGGTGTGTGGAGTTGGGCGTGGGGTTTCTAAGGTATCTGGTGCATCTGGGGCGAGGCAGTTTATCGCTGACACCATCATTCATCGCTGGGTGCGAGACATTACAGCCCATCACGCCGGCCAGGTGTGGCGTGGCGAACTCGTGGGAATGGGCGATGAGCCCGCCGTGCACTGCGATGACCTGCGATTATTGTTCGAGGGTGGCAGTGAGAGCGTTTTCCGCTCAGATGTTCTCGGCTTCGCCCGTTCGGGACGTGTGGATTGGCCAGAGAAAACGTGCAAGCAGTGGACGGTTGACGGCTAGGGTTTGGCTAGTGTTTGGCTGAACTGGGGGTTTAGAGAAGGCGCTATCTCACAATGTACATGTTTTAAATGTCAGCGACTTTTTGCACCCATACGACGCACACCCTTGAAGGGCTATTTAAGGTGCACTGCGCTCGCATTTTGCTTACTCTAGTGTATATGAGTCGGAGTCCTAGTTCTGGATGGCAAACATCTCAAAAATCTCAAACATCTGTGGCGAAGCAGTTGGAGGACAATGCTCCCGCTTCACAGCGTGTGGCACACCGTCATCCGCATGATTGGTATAAGCAGGCAGTGTTTTATGAGGTGCTGGTCCAGGCTTTTAAAGATTCCAACGGTGACGGCATTGGTGATTTTCAGGGTTTGACGGAAATGCTGGATTACCTGCAATGGCTGGGGGTGGATTGCGTCTGGTTGCCGCCGGTGTTTGATTCCCCGCTGCTGGATGGCGGCTATGACGTTCGGGATTTCACTAAGATTTTGCCTGACTACGGCATTGTGGATGATTTGCAGCACCTGGTGGCACAGGCTCATCAGCGGGGGATTCGGGTGATCATGGACTTGGTGATGAATCACACGAGTGATCAGCACCTGTGGTTTGAGCAGTCGCGACGCAATCCGCATGGCCCCTATGGGGATTACTACGTGTGGAGCGACACCCCGGAGTTATATTCGGATGCGCGCATTATCTTCATTGATACCGAGGATTCAAACTGGAGTTATGACCCGGTTCGCGGGCAGTACTATTGGCATCGATTTTTCTCTCACCAGCCGGATTTGAATTACGAGAATCCCGCAGTGCAGGAGGAGATGCTGAATACGATGCGTTTCTGGCTGGATCTGGGACTCGACGGATTCCGGCTGGATGCCGTGCCGTATTTGTTTGAGGAAAACGGCACAAACTGCGAAAATCTTGCGCCAACACATGAGTTTTTGAAGCGCTGCCGCAGGCTGGTGGATCAGGAATACCCTGGTCGGGTGCTGCTTGCAGAGGCTAATCAGTGGCCGCATGATGTGGTGGAGTATTTCGGGGACGGTCCGATCGGCGATGAATGCCACATGGCGTTTCATTTCCCGTTGATGCCGCGACTGTTTATGTCGCTGAAGGAGGAGTCGGCGCAATCGGTGACAGATATTTTGGCCAACACCCCGGCCATTCCCGAATCGGGTCAATGGGGTATTTTCCTGCGCAATCACGATGAATTGACCTTGGAAATGGTCAACGATGTGGAGCGAGCATTCATGTATGAGCATTATGCGCAGAATCCGAGGATGCGTTCCAATGTGGGCATTCGCCGTAGGCTCGCGTCCCTCCTGCAAGGCGATTTGGCGCAGTTGCAGTTGCTCACTAATTTGCTGTTGAGCCTGCCCGGTTCCCCGGTGTTGTATTACGGGGACGAGATCGGCATGGGCGATAATATTTGGCTGCATGATCGCGATGGGGTGCGCACACCGATGCAGTGGTCTGACCAGCGTAATTCGGGTTTTTCAGATACGGACCCCGAGCAGCTTCCGCTGCCGGTGATCACGAATTGCCAGTTTGGCCACCAGGCGGTGAATGTGGAAAATCAGTTGCGCAACCCCGGTTCACTGCTGCATTTCACGCGGAATTTGATTGCGGTGCGTAAAGAACACGCCACGTTTGGCATGGGGTCATTCCGGCCGGTTGCCAGCTCGAATCCCGCCATTTTCGCGTTTATCCGCCAGTATCGCGATGAGACGCTATTGTGTGTGAGCAATTTTGCCGCCACGCCGCAGCATACTGAGTTAGCATTAGAGGAGTTTGTGGGCCGCACCCCGGTGGAATTGTTGGGCAATACGGCGTTTCATACAATTACGGAGTCGTGGACGTTGACATTGGCGCCGCGCGGATTTTATTGGATGTCACTACGATGAGCAACCTCGCTGAACAGCGCTTTTACGCGGCTAAATCGGAACCAATCACGGCGGTCACGCCCCTCACCCAGGCCCCGGTTGAGGGCGGCACCCTGATGATTGCTCGGGTGGAGCGCCCCTCGGGCAGCGATGTCTACCAGCTGCTTCTCAACGCCGCGGGCAACGACGTCCTGGCCACGCCCGCCGTCGCCACGCCACTCCTGCAGGCACTGGCAGAAGGGCAGCCCGCCGGTTTTGGCACCTTCCATCAGGTCACAGGAAAAATCCCCGAAGAAGGAACGCCCCGTCCCATGCCCGGCGAGCAGTCCAATACGTCCCTGATTGTGGGCGACGCGGTGGTGAAGTTTTTCCGTCGCCTAGAACCCGGCATGAACCCGGATGTGGAACTGCTGGTGGGGCTGAGCCGCGAGGGCTGCGAACATATCGTCCCGGTGCGCGGCTGGGTGGGTTACGAGGATTATGTACTAGCCATCGCCCAGGATTACCTCACCGACGCGGAGGATGCCTGGGAGGTGGCCACCCGCGCCGACCACTTCACAGAGGAAGCCCGCGCGATCGGGCAGGCCACCCGCCGGGTGCACGAGGCACTGGCCACGGCGTTCCCCACGTCCAGCAGCACCACCATCGCGGACACCCTGAATCAGCGTCTGGATTTGCATATACAGCGCTCACCGGCCGTGGCGGCCTTCGAGGATCAGGCCCGATCCCTGTACGCGCAGCTGCCCAAGGATCCTGTACCCACGCAACGGATTCACGGGGATCTGCATTTGGGTCAGATCCTGCGCACCAACGGTCGTTTCGTGCTCATCGATTTCGAGGGCGAACCCGCGATCCCGCTGGATCAGCGCCGCCAGCCGGACAGCACGCTGCGAGACGTGGCAGGGCTGGTGCGGTCCCTGGATTACGCGGGTCACGCCGACGCCACTCCAGCCCTGTTGGAGGGCTATGGACTGGCCGGCTCTACTCCCCTGCTCGACGCGTTTGTGCTGGATAAGGCCCTGTATGAGGTGGCCTACGAGTCGAATAACCGCCCCGACTGGGTGCACATTCCACTACAAGCGGTCAAGCGCATCCTAGGCGAGTAGTGCCTCCCGCAGCGCTGTGTGGTCGAGTTGCTCCCGCATCCAGGGGCTGAAGGCGAAGGGCGTGGCCTCGACCGCGCGCAGCACGTCGGCACCTGGCAGCCACTGCCAGGAATCGACCTCCTCGGGATTCGGCGCAATCTCACCAGCAACAACGGCCATGAACACTGGACACACTTCCCACTCCACGATGCCGGAGGAATCGGTGGCGCGGTAGCTGAAGTCCGGGAGGATCAGGCGGGCGTCGTCAAGCGCCGCCGGGCTGATGCCGAGTTCCTGGGACGCGCGGCGTCGTAACGCGGCTTCGGGAGTTTCGCCGGGGCCTGGGTGGCCACACATGCTGTTGGTCCACACGCCGGGCCACGTGGGTTTCGCCAGCGCACGGCGGGTCAGCAGCACCTGGCCATCGGGGCGGGTGAGGTAGCAGGAAAACGCGTAATGCAGTGGGGTGTTCGTGGTGTGCACGGTGGCTTTCGGGTGTGTGCCTGCTGGACGACCGTCGGGACCGATGAGGACAACTAGCTCAGTGTCGCTGGCGGGGGTGCGCATAAAACTCAGCTTAACCGACGTGACAGAATAGGACCCATGTCTGTTGTTGAGTCATCGTTGCTGCTCCGCAGGGACGCGTCCGTTGCGTTCCTCCAGCGGCGATTCGAACAACTCATCCACGACGTTGATCAGGTCAACGGGGACGCCGCCTGGGCCTGCGCCCTCGCCGAGAACATCGCCACCGGCGGCAAGCATGTGCGCTCCCTGCTGGTCCACGTTGGTGCGGACCGCCCCGCCCGCGTCGAAGCCGCACCAGACATCGCCGTCGGCGCGGCCTTCGACCTGCTCCACGCCGCTTTCCTGGTCCTCGACGACGTGATCGACGCCGACGAGCAGCGCCGCGGCTCCCCCACCATCCACGCCGCCGCCCGACAACGCGCCACCGATTTGCACGGCCCCATCACGGGTGACGACGCCGCGCACTACGGCACCTCCGTGGCCATCCTCGCCGGCACCGCAGCCATGAACGAAGCCTCCCGCATCATTATCGACGCCGGGGCACCCGCCGACACCACCGTGCAACTCATGCGCATCTTCCACACCGCCATCACCGATTCCGTCGTCGGGGAATTCATGGACATCCACCATTCCCTCCCTGGCGTGGACGCTTCAGACGACCTCATCCGCATGGCATCCCGGCTAAAAACCTCCTCCTACTCCTTTGAAACGCCCCTGATCAGCGGCGCGATCCTCGCCGGGCGAGACTGGGCCGTTCCGCACCTGAGGGACCTGGGACGCACCATCGGCTCCGCCTACCAGCTCGCCGACGACATCCAATCCATCTTCGCCCCCAGCTCCATCACCGGCAAAGACCCCGCAGGCGACCTCATCCGGGGCCGCGCCACCCCGCTCATGGCGCTGGCGCAACACACCCAGCAATGGCCGGACATGGTCACCGCCATTACAAGCGGTGACCTCGACCACGCACGCACGCTTCTCCGCCACAGCGGCGCCGTGGACAAAGCCCACGCAGAAGCAGAAGGCTACCTTGACGACGCCGCAGTCATCCTGAACACCGAGGGACTCTTCTCTCCCGATGCCCGCACCGCGCTCACCAACGTGGGCACCTACATACGCAGGAGCCTCGACGTTGCCCGATAACCCACTCCACGTCTACAACCACTACTCCCGGCGCGCCGCCTCAATTGTCATTCGTGAGTACTCCACCAGTTTTTCTCTAGCTAGCTGCCTACTTCGGGGTCGGGTCCGCCACGATATTTGCAACTTGTACGCCGTGGTGCGCATCGCCGACGAGATCGTGGACGGTGTGGCCGCCGCAGCCGGGCTGGACACCAATAGCATTGCCGCCGAGCTTGATGGGTTTGAGCAGCAGGTTTTTCGCGCCACCCGCACCGGTTTTTCCACGAACCCCGCCGTGCACGCTTTTGCAAGCACAGTGCACCGCTGCCGCATCTCTGAAGAGCATATTCGGGCATTTTTCACCTCAATGCGCCGCGATCTTGACCCCACCGCCTACGACCAGGCCGCGCTGGATGATTACATTTGGGGTTCCGCCGAGGTCATTGGCCTGATGTGCCTGGCCATTTTCACCGCAGACCAGCCACTGAGTCCCACCGATCAACAACGCTGCGAAGAGGGGGCGCGCCGCCTGGGAGCTGCGTTTCAGAAAATCAATTTCCTCCGCGATGTGAGTGACGACACGATAGCCTTGAGGAGGGACTACCTGAACGTCCAGGCAGAGGGCGAGCAGCGGGGCGTCGATAAGCGGCAGATCGTTGCGGACATCACCGCCGACCTTGATGCCGCCTACCCCAGCATCGCCCTGTTGCCGACCGCCGCGCGCGCCGGGGTGCTGGCCGCGTACCTGATTTTCCGGGACTTGTGCGCCCGCCTTGACCACATGACCATGTCGGAGATTATGTCCACGCGGGTGCGGGTACCTGCGGTGATGAAGGCTCGACTTGTGGCGCGGGCATGCGTACAGGCCCCTCGACTTCGCCCACCCACTATGTAGAAGGATCAACACATGAGCGTGCCACCAGCCAGTAAGCCCCTCGCAACGAAACCCCGCGCCGTGGTAATCGGTGCCGGGGTTGCGGGGCTTGCCGCCGCGTGCCTGATGGTCAAGGATTACGACGTGACGGTGCTGGAGAAGAACACCGAGTCGGGCGGCCGTGTGGGTCGTCTCCGGGACGGCGGGTTCCTGTGGGACACCGGCCCGAGCTGGCTGCTCATGCCGGATGCGTATAAGCGCTTTTACCAGCGCATGGGCACCACCATGGAGGCTGAACTGGACCTGGTTCGGCTGGACCCTGCCTACCGCGTGTTCCACGAGGGTTTCGATCCGGTGGATGTGCGCAGCGGTATCCCCGAGGTGCGCGCGCTTTTCGACGCCCTTTCCCCCGGCGACGGTGAGAAAGTCACCGCCTACCTGGACAGCGCCACCGATACCTATCGCATGGCGGTGAAAATGTTCCTGTACACGACGTTTTCCTCCGTTCGGCCTTTTCTCACCCGAGCGATGCTGGGAAGGCTGGGCACTCTGCAGCGTCTGCTGATGACCAGCCTAAAACGCCATGTGGAGCGGAATTTTTCCCACCCCATCGCCCAGAAAATCCTGCAATATCCGGCGGTGCTCTTGGCCACTAGCCCCGCCGACACTCCCGCCATGTATCACCTGCTCAGCCACGCCGATCTAGTTGAGGGCGTCTACTATCCGCGCGGTGGGTTTGGCACGGTTGTGGATTCCCTGGAGCGCCTAGCGCTGGGGCAAGGCGTGGAGTTGCGTTTCGGCTACGAGGCGCGGGCCATTACCTCCACACCCGTTGATGCGAAGGAAACACGGCACAAGGCCACGGGGGTGCGGGTGTGTCAGGTGAACTCCGACAAAGGTGGCGTGAAAGAGACTGAAGTCCTCCCCGCCGACGTGGTGATCGCCGCCGGGGACATGTACCACACCGACACCCAGCTGCTGCCGTCGAAACTGCGCAGTCACCCGGAGCGCCATTGGAAGCACACCAAGCCAGGTATTGGCGTGGTGGTGGCCATGTTGGGCGTGCGCGGCCATCTCCCCCAACTCACCCACCACCAGCTGATCCTCTCCAGCGAATGGGAGGAGGATTTCGATGCGATCTTCAATTCTCCGCACGGGTCGTCGCACTCCATTTACGTGTGCAAACCCTCCGAGACCGACGCCGAGATAGCCCCTGAGGGGCACGAAAACCTGTTTATTTTGATCCCCACCAGCGCGAGCACCGACATCGGACACGGCAGCACGTACAACGACGAGCCGACACCCAAGGTGGAGATGCTTGTCGACGCCGCGATCCAACTGATCAGCGACCGCTGCGGCATCCCCGACCTGGAAGAACGCGTGGTCGCCCGGCACACGCTGGGACCTGCGGATTTTGCGCAACGCTACTTCGCCTGGCACGGCACTGCCTTGGGCTACGCCCACACGCTGCGGCAATCCGCCTTCATGCGGGGCAACCAGGCATCCAAGACGGTGGAGGGCTTGTTCTACGCTGGGAGCACCACCACCCCGGGTGTTGGGGTGCCGATGTGCCTGATCAGCGCCGAGAATGCGGCGTCGCTCGCCGCCGACTACCTGGGGTAATTACTGTAGGTTGCCCTTCCAGGTGACGTTGGCGATGGTGAGTTCCGCATCGGAGGTGGAGCTCACTGTGGTGTTGAACTTGTAGCGCACGCTGGTGGTGGCACCCGCACCAAGCGGCAGGTCAAGGCCATTGACGTAGCTGTCATCGGAGTTCGTGTTCATCAATTCCGCGTTGCCGGATTTGGTCTTCAGGGTCGGCTGCCCCAGCGCCGATGGCGGTAACGGCGCATCATTCAAGTTCTTCAGGTTCAGCAGAATCACCACTCCGCCGTTGCTGCCGGAGCTGACGCTGCGCAAACGCCAGCGCACGTTCAGCCCTGGGTCTTCTATTTCCTTGGAGGCATCCTGGGTGGTGACGGGGTTGGCTTCCTTCGCCACGAACTCCTTAGCGGTGGAGGGTGTGAGGGTGGTGGATAGGCCGCTGCTGGAGTTTGTTGCCCCTGAGCTGCATGCTGCCAGCACGAAGGGAACCGTTACGATGCAGATTGCGGCTACTTTTGCCCTATTGCTCAACACTTCGCTGGTCACACCTTTCCTCAATCTCCACAATTGGTTTTCATTCTAGTATGACCAGAATTCGGCTACTGTTGTGGTCATGGATTTTCCGTCATTAACCGAGCTTAAAGCCCGCAACACCCTCAAATGGACCCGCTACGGCGACGACGTTCTGCCCCTCTGGGTCGCCGAATCGGACTTTAGTACCTGCCCCGAGGTGAAAGCCGCCATTATGGACGCTGTGCAGCGAGAATCCTTCGGCTACCCGCCGGACGGCCACGGCCTCGCCCCGGCGCTGGCAGCGTTCAGTACAACCCGCTATGGCTGGGAGATCAATCAAGCACGCATTTTCCCTGTCCCGGACGTGGTGCGCGGCGTGTACCTGGCCCTAAATTTCCTGACCAAGCCAGAGTCACCGACGATTATTCCCGCCCCCGCCTACATGCCGTTTTGGGAACTCACCGCCGGCACCGGCCGGGAAACCATGGTCATTGACGCGTACGGCGGATTGGACCTGAACGATATTGAAGACTGTTTTAAACGCGGCGCGGGCAGCCTGATTCTGTGCAACCCCTATAACCCCCTGGGATACACGTTCAGCAGGGAATTCTTGATTGAACTCGCGGACTTAGCGGCACGCTACGATGCCCGCATCATTTCCGACGAAATCCACGGACCGCTGGTCTACGACGGCACCCACATACCCGCCGCCTCCGTGTCCGACACCGCAGCACAGGTGTGTGTGACCGTGACTGCGACGTCGAAAGCCTGGAACATCGCAGGGTTGAAATGCGCACAGATGATATTCACCAACGATGAAGATGTGGCGCGGTGGAATGCCGTGCCGTGGATGCTTCGCGACGGCGTGTCCATCCTCGGCCTCGTCGCGGCGCAAGCCTGCTACGAAGCACCCACCAGTTTCTTAGACGACCAGGTCGCGCAGCTGAAAGCCAACCGGGATTTCCTGGTGGAGGAACTCCCCAAGCGCGCCCCCGGCGTGCTAACCGCCAACCCCGAGGCCACCTACCTGATGTGGCTGGATTTCCGTAACACTCCCCTGGCGGACCAGCCCGCAGCACAGCTTATGCGGAAGTCCAAGATTGCCCTGAATGAAGGCACGACGTTTGGCCAAGGGGGCGAAGGGCATGCGCGCCTCAACTTCGCCTGTTCCCCAGACACGCTGGAGATCGCCATAGATCGCATCGCCTCTGCAGTGGCTGGATAGCTTTACCCGGTGTAGAGCGCCTCGTACCACTCGGGGCGGGTCTCCCCAAGTGTTTTCACCACCACCACGGTGGCCGCCGCCACAGCCTTAGAACTAGACCCCATCTGGTCGGCTTTGATGGTGGCGTGCAGCTCATTGCCCTTGTCCTCAATGAGGCCCTGGGTGACGGCCAGGTCGCGGGCCTCGGTGAGCGGTGCCACAGCATTGTCGCCAGGGGTCTCCGACGTGCGGTCGACGTACCCCAGCACCACACTTTCCTGCACGGCGCGGGTGAGGAAGTCCTTCTCGAACGCACCAGCGCGGGTGAGTTCAATGGGACCGTTGTCGCGAATTTCCTGCACCAGCCACGCCAGGACCTCGCCGAAGGGCGAATGCATCCGGAACAGGGTCTGCTCGCCGGCGGTGAGCTGCGTCATCACGGTGAGCAGTTCCAGGGAGCGGGCAATGGACTCGGCGTCGAAACGCGCACCCCTACCCTCCAGGAGTTGCATGTCCGTGGTGTAGTCACCCATGCCGGTGACAATGCCGATGAAGGTTTCCCCATCAACATTGACGGTGAAATCCGCACCCAAGCGGTCAAACCTGACCCCCTGGGCGTCGAAAAACAGGGTGTCTGCGGGCATGTGACGGGTATCGCCAATGGCGATGGGTTTGGGGCCGAACGCGCCAGCGCCGACCCATGCGGAACGGTAGTCGCTGATATCAAATAAGCGCAGAAGTACCGCAATGACCATATCCACAGTTAGATGCGTGGATAGTTGCACCACGCGGAAAGCCCCACCAGGCTTTTGGAACGTTACTTGGGCAGTACGTTTCGGCCCAGGGGTCCCGGGGAGCAACGCAAGGTCAGAGCTGATCTGGCTATCAGACACAACAAACATTGACGATGCGATGAACAGTGGATTAGCTGCCATACCGTTCAAGTGTACCCCCAAAATTGGCTTTCTAAATCCCCCCTTCTAATATTTACCAAATGGAGCAAGCCATCCAAAGTACCCGAAATAAACGACTCGTTTTCTTAGCCACACTCATGTTATTTTCCATGTACTTTGGTGCGGGTAACCTCATTTTTCCACCCATATTGGGTGCACAGTCAGGGGAAGGATTCTCCCTGGCAATCGTAGGGTTTCTGCTCACCGGTGTGGCTCTACCTGTCGTAGCGGTGATCGCCATTGCGCGCACCGGTAGCGACATTTTTGATCTTTCCATGCGCGGCGGAAAAATCTTTGGCGTGGCCTTTCCCGTACTGGTGTACCTGGCCATTGGCGCGTTCTATGCCCTCCCCCGCACCGCCGTTGTCAGCTACTCGACGGCGATTGTGCCGCTGACCGGGTGGTCCTCCGGGATTGCCTCCACGGCGTTCTTCGTGGGGTTCTTTGCGGTGGCGCTCGCGCTGGCCTTCAACCCACACGGATTGATCGATAAACTGGGCAAATGGCTCACCCCAGCGCTGCTTATTCTTCTCGTGGTGTTGGTAGCGCTGGCCGCCATGCGACTGCACCCAACTGAGACGGATGTCATAAATAAATATGCCACCCACCCCTTGTCCACCGGACTCATCGAGGGCTATTTCACCATGGATTCCCTCGCATCCCTGGCGTTTGGCATTCTGGTAGTTTCCGCACTACGCCACAGCACCAAAGCCACAGGTTCAACTCTCGCCCGCCTGGTCAGCATCGCCGCCTGCGGTGCCGGCCTGCTGCTCGGGCTCATCTACGTCGGCTTGGGGCTAGTAGGGCATCTCATACCAAACTCCCACAGCTACAGCAATGGTGCCGAACTCCTCGCCGCAGCCGCCGAACAAACCATGGGACGCACCGGATTGATCATCTTCGGGGCGATTGTGCTGCTGGCCTGCATGACCACAGCCGTTGGACTCATCGGCGCGACCAGCGAATTCTTCAACCGGCTGCTCCCGGGCGTGTCCTACCGTGCCTGGGCCGTGATATTTTCACTCGTCTCCTTCGCCGTATCCACGACCGGCCTGGAAACCGTGCTCTCCATCGCAGGTCCCATCATCGGCTTCCTCTACCCGTCCGCCATCACGCTGGTGCTACTCACCCTGCTCGAACCGCTGCTACCGGTACGCCTGCACTATGGGTTCCGCTTCGCCCTGACCGTGTCCGTGGTGTGGGCAGCGCTCATGAGCTTCAGCGACATCGGGTTGAGCTTCCTCGAACCCCTGATCAGCTGGTCACCTGCCCACGCCCAGCAGCTTGGCTGGGTCGCCCCCACGCTGGTGCTCGCCGCCGTGGGGTTTGCGGTCGATATGGTGCGCAAGAAAGAAACCACTGGGACTGAGGCTGAAACGTCAGCGGCGGACAAGTCAGCGGAAGCCTCTCTGTAGGCCATTACACTCTGCCTCATTACACGCTGCCCATCACACACTGCCCAGCCGCTCGATGTACACCGTCGGCCGCATCTGCCGCACCATGTCCACCAGCTCATACGCACTGGGCTGGGTGCCCTTAGGGAAACGCACCACATAATCCGTCACCTCCGCCGGTATCCCCCGCTGGCGTATCGACGCCGCAGTCACCTCACCGTCCACGTGGTAGGGCAACAACGCCAAATACGTGGTGGTCTTCCGGCGCGGGTCGTAGCGCGTCCACACCTTCACCGTGGACAGTTCCGACATGGGGAACTTAATGCCAGAGTGCGGAATGCTCACCTGCTCCCCGATCACCAGCACCACCCGGCGCGCCCGAAACGCAATGGCTGCCAAGCTGAACAACGCAATGATGATGCCCGCCGCCGGGGCCGCCATGCCCAGGGCGTACAGCAGGCTGAGGGTGTTGTTACTGCTTGTGCGGTAGGCCCCCAGAAGCAGCACCGTGATGGGGCCCAGCACAATGACAAACAGCATGCAGGTTTTTGCGGCACGCGAGCTGAGGATTGCGGAGTAGCTGCTTCGGACTTTTATCACTGGTGTGGGCATGGGGTGGACTCTGCGGCTAGTATTCGTCGGCTGTTGTGATGAGCCGCGTGATAATCTCCTGCGAACCCCAGTGGATTCCGTCGTGTTGGAACGCGTTGGTGATAAAGGGCCGGAGGTCGCGGAAGACGCGCGCCGTGTTCATGGAATGCTCAAAGGGCACAAACACGTCGTCAACGTAGATCGCGGCGGCCGCCACGGCGGGGCCGTGGCCGAGGCTATTTTTATCGTACAGGCTGCGCCAATCGTCTTTGGCGGCGAGGGCGTGCGCGGCGTCGATAAACGGGCGCAGTGCGGGGTCTTCCTCGAATTGCCAGGGGAAAATGTGCTCGCCGGTGAGGTAGAACGGCCGGGTCATGTCGGTGGGGTCGGCGTGTTCCTCAAAGCCGGGTTTATCCTCGCGGATGCGGTGCGCGGACCAGTTGGTGGGGCCTGGGACGGTGCCGCCGTAGATGGATTCGTGCACCACGGCGTACAGCGGCCCCTGTTCGAAGGAGACGCGACTACCCACGCTGTTGAGGAAGTCGGAGCGTAGTTTCTTCTCGCCTTTCACGGTGACAAATGGGTCTTCAAACAGGTAGGCGAGGGTGTCAAAGCCTCGGTCGCGGCCGAGTTCGATACCGATGGTGCGCAGCCTGCGGGAGCTCAGGCGCTCGCCGGTGGGCAGGAGCTCGTCGGAGTGGTCGAGGTGGGCGCACACCTCCCGGATGCGGGCCTCGATCCACGGAAAGTGGCGGTAGAACTGGTCGTGCCGGAACTGCAGCTTGTCAAAGGTGGCGCGGTAGATGTCGTCCGCGTGGCAGTCGATGGCGGGCAGGCCGCCCGTGAGAAACACCCTCTCTAGGCTCTCGGGGAACATCGAAGCGTAGGTGGTGATGCAGAAACCACCGAAACTCTGGCCGAACAGCGACCACGTGTCCACCCCAAAAGCATGGCGGAAAGCCTCGCAATCAGCGGCGATGGAATCGGCCCGGAGCAGGGGGTAACGCTCGGTCGGCAGCACGTTCACTTTGTCCACCCGCCCCGAACGCCCCGTGCCGCGCTGGTCCAGCAGCAGCACCCGGTAATGCTTCAGGAACTCCCCCAACCAGCCGCTTGCCGACGTCGGTCGGGGTGACGGAAAGCCCGGACCGCCCTGCAGGTACACCAATAACGGCAGCCCCTCCCCCTTCGGGGGCACGATCTCCCGGGCGAAGATGGTGAGGGTGTCGTTTGTGTTGGGGTTGTTGTGGTCCCAGGGGACGTCCATCTCCCAGGACTTCAGGGTGTGGCCAAACCGCGTGGTGGAGACGACAAGCCGTGCATCAGACATAGTTCACCATGCTAGCCGCTGGCGAAGGCTTCAAAGACGTGGCGGAAATGCCCATCACGTTCGCAGCTGGCTCATGGTGCACAATATGCCCCGGCACAGCGTGAACTAGTACAGTCCTAGGGGTGGACTACATCTCAACACGCGACCCCCAGCGCACCCCAGCAACGTTTACTGACATTCTGCTTGGCGGACTGGCCCCCGACGGGGGCCTCTACCTTCCCGCCGATTATCCCCAGGTCAGCGACGACACACTCACCACGTGGCGTGAGACCCTGACCACGAAGGGATACGCTGCGCTGGCCACCGAGGTGATCACGCTCTTTGTGAGCGACATTCCCGCTGAGGATGTGGAGGCGATCTGCGCCCGCGCCTACACCACCCCGACGTTTTCCACCCCAGACATCGTGCCCGTCACCGAACTGGACGACAACCTCTTTATCGGGCACCTGTCCGAAGGCCCCACCGCCGCGTTTAAAGACATGGCCATGCAGCTGCTCGGCGAGTTTTTCGAATACGAACTCACCCGGCGCGGCGAAACACTCAACATCCTGGGTGCCACCTCTGGGGACACGGGGTCCGCAGCGGAATACGCCATGCGCGGCCGCCCCGGTATTTCCGTGTTCATGCTGACCCCCGCTGGCCGCATGACCCCCTTCCAGCAGGCCCAAATGTTCGGTCTTGATGACCCCAATATTCACAATGTCGCGTTGGACGGTGTGTTTGATGATTGCCAGGACATTGTGAAGGCCGTGAGTAACGACGCCGAGTTTAAACAGCGCTACCGCATTGGCGCCGTGAATTCCATTAACTGGGCACGCCTCATGGCGCAGATAGTCTATTACATTTCCTGCTGGATTCGCATCACTGACAATAATGCACAGAAAGTCAGTTTCTCCGTTCCCACCGGTAATTTCGGCGATATTTGCGCGGGCCATATTGTCCGCCAGATGGGCGTTCCTATTGACCGCCTGATCGTGGCCACCAACGAAAACAATGTGCTGGACGAGTTTTTCCGCACCGGCGCTTACCGCGTGCGCAGTTCGGCCGACACGCTGGAAACCTCCAGCCCCTCCATGGACATTTCCCGCGCCTCCAACTTCGAGCGCTTCATCTACGACCTCCTTGGCCGCGACGCCACCCGCACCGCCGAACTGTTCAGCCAGCGCGAGGGGTTCACGCTTGCCGACGACCCCGCTTTCCCCGCCGCCGCGCAGCGCTACGGGTTCCTTTCCGGCAGCTCCACCCACGCCGACCGGGTAAATACCATCCGCGACACGTGGGAACGCCTCGGCGTGATGCTGGATCCCCACACCGCCGACGGCGTGCACGTGGCCCGTGACCTGCGCGACCAGGTGGACACCCCCATCGTCTGCCTGGAAACCGCGCTGCCGGTGAAATTCTCCGACACCATTGTGGAGGCCACCGGCCGCGAGCCCGATCTGCCGGGACGCTTCGCCGGCATCATGTCCGCCCCGCGTCACGTCACCGACATGCCTAACGACGCCGCCGTGGTCAAGGACTTTATTCGCCGCACTGTCGCAGGCTAGCTGCCATGTCCTCCACGTCGGCGGGTGGCCAGTATTCCTCTGGTCGCGGGCGCAGCGCGCCTGAACCTGGGGTGCATTTTTCCACCGTATCGCGCCACCGCTGCGGAATACCCTCCGAGCCATACACCCCGCCCAGCACAGCGCCGACGATGGCGGCGTTGGTGTCCGTATCCCCACCGCGCCCGATGGTACGTACCAGTGATTCTTCAAAGTCCGTGCCCGTGGCCAGCTCGTACACCGCGTAACTGAAGGCCAGTTTCACCCAGCCAATGTGCTCTGAGACCAGCGGCCTCTCTGTGGACTGCTCAATGAAAACCCGAAGCTCGGGCGGGGCGAGGTCAAGCAGGGCGTCGATAAGCGCGCTGGCGGTGAGTTCCTGGGCGGCGGCGCGTGCCAAGGCAACGGCGACGATGCGGTTGATGGTAATGCACAGGGGGTGGGTGTGGGTCATGCGACAGTCGAGTTCCGCGAGGTCAGCGAGCGTATCCTCCGGCAGGTTCATACCCAGGATTGCGAGCGGACTCAGGCGCATCAACGCACCGTTGGCCTGCGAATCGGGATTGATGTACTGATGCAGCAGCGCATTTGCGCAGGTAATGCCAATATCGAAAGGGTCCGAAGCCGCCCAGCGTCGGTAGCTGTCCAGCACATCCTGGGCGTCGTAGCCACCCATGCGGATAATGCTGCGGGCCATGGCCAGGGCCATTTCCGAATCATCGGTTGGCTGGCCCGCGCTCAGCCGAAACACTCCCCCATCCTGTAATTCCCGCACTCCATCAGGGTAGGCGGCCGCAATCTCCGCTGCGGACCGGAACTCCACCAAACTCCCCAGGCTATCGCCGATCAACTGCCCATAAAGAATACCTGCGCATCGAGACATACCACCTAGGGTATCCTCAAAACCATGGGTATTTTTGACAAAGCCAAAGAAGCACTCGGCAACGAGGAAAACACCGACAAAGTGTTGGACAAAGCCGAAGACCTGGCCAAGAGCAAACTCGGCGATGACAAAGCCGACCAGATCAGCAAAGTCCGCAAGGTGATTGACGACAAAATCGGCGAATAGCGCACTTCTGGAACGTTGAGAGGGCCGCGTTTAGAGGGCTGTGTCTAGAGGGCGAGGTAGAGCACGTAGGCAATACCTGCCATCATCAGCGAAATCATCAGATTAGCCATGATTGATTTACGCTGAACAGCGGCCTTGACATGAAAGCCGTAATCCCGCCACCCGGCGCAGTCCTCCGTACCCGGCGGGATAATCCACCGGGGGCGCAACGTGCAAATGATAAGCCAATCGATAATAAACAAATCGATGAGGAGCATCATCACTTCCATGATCAACGCCACCGCGAACCCCAAGCGGAAATTCCCGCCGTGGTGCTGCAAAAACAGCAACGTGGAATACACCAGAGTTCCCAGCAGCGTGAGCAGATAGATCCCGCCGAACAACCAACCACGCCGCTGATCCTCTGGGGTGGCAGGTGGCATGTGCTGCTGAATATCCTCCGGGAAATCATTCCGAAATGCCTCATGGCTTGCGCCCAGGGCGTACAACAACATCAACGTGGGGAAAATAAGAAGGGGAATGCTGACCAACAGAGTGTGGTTGACAACATCGTTCATACTTCTAGACTTCCAGAGTCATGCAGATCAGCGCTAGCCCCGGCCCGTGCGGCAAGTGACTACACTAATTTTGCTGACCCAACTTATGCAAACCCAGTCAACTTTCCGAGGAGAGCCGCAGTTGTCGAACCAACGTAACACTACTGGCCGTCGTCCACGCATCACGGGTATCGACGCCGCCCGCGCCATCGCCATCATTGGCATGGCCTACGCACACCTCGGCCCCATATTCTTCTCCAGCGACATTGACACTGTGGCTTCCCTACTGACCACCGGCTTCGCCTCCGCGCTCTTCGCCGTGCTCGCCGGGGTTTCCGTCTCCATCATGAGCCAGCGCGGCGTCGAAAAGGGTGGCGTGGAGCTCGCCCAAAGCCGCCAACAACTCATGCTGCGCGGCACCATCCTTATCGGCATTGGCCTGGTGCTTTCCATCGCGCAATACAACATTGCTGTGGTGCTCTCCGCCGTCGGCGCACTCTTCCTGGTGCTTCCCCTGGTGGCGCGCTGGTCTAACCGGGCACTTTGGGCGCTTCTTGTTGGGCTTTTGGTGCTCGGGCCGTTTGTGATCGTCGCCTCCGACACTTTTAACACCTACGTTGACATCATTTCCGGCAGCTACCCGCTCACCGCCTGGTTCACCTACGGCGTCGCCGGAATGCTCGTCCACCGCTACCTCATCCACTCGCGCATGCTGCAATGGATAAGTCTTGTTGCGGGTGTGGTACTCGCTGTTATTGGGGTCAACGCCCGCAGCTGGATCAGCGACCAGCTCCCCGCCCCTGAAGACCCGAAAATGTACGACCAGCTCACCACCGACCCGACCCCCGCCGCTGGGGTGGCTGGTGGCGGTCCAGGTGGAGCGACGAATTCCAACCCCGATATCCAGAGCACCTGGTGGTACACCTACCTCGGGCCGGAGCCGCACATGGGCGGACTTATCGACATCGCGACCTCCATCACCGTCTCCGTCGCAGTCATCGCGCTCTGCCTGCTGATCACTGCTCTTCCCTTAGGGCGCACAATCCTCTATCCCCTCCGTGCCATGGGATCCATGTCACTGACTGTCTACGTCGCACACGTACTCACCGCCGCCATGATCCTGACAAACGACAACAACAACCCCGCCTGGTCCAGCAGCGAAGAACCCGCAACACACCCACTGGCGCTCGGGGTGACCATCGTTGTCGCCATAGTGTGCGCCATGATCTGGAAACAATTCTTCCGGCGCGGACCCCTCGAATGGATCATGCATGTATTGACGGTGAAAGGGGCGCGGGTTGATATGGAGGGTGTGGATCGCACACGTTGATCCAGTGCCATTCAAGGGTTGACACATCCAAAATTTGACAATATCAGAGCTCCACTGCTTAACAATATTGAATTGCGAAAAGCGCGCATCATTATGTGAAATATTCAAACTAGAAGACGGTACCACCATTATAAACCGCTCCCATCATTCGCTATTTTGTTCAACAAAATAGCGGCACGCGGCATGAAGCGTACACTTGATACATGAGTGCCTTAACGCGTCTTCTCTCCCCCGAATCCATCGTCCTTGATGCTTCCGCTGCTGATTGGCGCGACGCCATCCAGCAGGCCGGATCACTCCTGGAAAACGCAGGTCACTGTACACCCGACTACACGCAGTCCATGATCGATACGGTGGCCCACAACGGCCCCTACATCGTCCTCACGCCGGGTTTGGCACTCGCCCACGCCCGGCCTTCCTCCGCCGTTCAGTCCACTGGTTTGTCGTTTCTGCGCTTATCGACGCCCATTTCATTCGGCCACCCCAAAAACGATCCGGTGAGCATCGTTATAGCTCTTGCAGCGGCTGACAAAACCCAACACCTTGACGCCCTGAGTTCTCTATCCACGGTTCTTGCCAATTCAACAAGAAGGGTTGGCTTGGATAAGGCAGCAACAGTTGAAGAGGTGCTGGAGTTACTGGACGTCGATAAGCAGCATCATTCAGAACCGCAGGCTCGAAACAAAATACTCACGGTATGCGGCAACGGCTTGGGAACGTCATTGTTTTTGAAAAACACCCTCGAATCCGTGTTGGAAGCATGGGGCTGGGGTTCCTACATCACCGTTGAAGCCACGGACACCATTTCCGCAAAGGGAAAAGCCAAAGAGGCCGACTGCATTCTCACCTCTGGCGAAATTGCTCGCACACTTGGCGACGTCGGAATCCCTGTGCGTGTCATTGACAATTTCACCTCGCAACGCGAGATCGACACCGCGCTCCGCGAACTCTACGACATTTAGGACACGCCATGCTTGCCATCAACTTTCTTGTCAATGAAATACTCGCAGTCCCCGCATTCCTCATCGGCATAATAACCGCAGTAGGACTGAGTGCACTACGCAAACCCGTCGGCACCGTCATCGGCGGCGCGCTGAAAACCACACTCGGTTTTCTCCTGATCAGCGCTGGTGCCACGCTGGTCACCGCCTCGCTCGAACCGCTCGGGACCATGATCACTGGGGCAACCGGGGCGCACGGTGTGGTGCCCACCAACGAAGCCATCGTCGGTATTGCCCAACAGCACTACGGCTCCCAGGTTGCATGGCTCATGATCGCAGGCTTCGCCGTCAGCCTCCTTCTGGCCCGCATCACACCCCTGCACTATGTATTCCTCACCGGACACCACGTGCTGTTCATGGCCACCCTGCTCACCATTGTGCTCGCCACCGCCGGATACAACGGCTGGGTGGTGATCGCTTTTGGGGCCGTGCTGCTCGGCATCCTCATGGTGTCCCTTCCCGCGCTCGCACAACCCTGGACCAGGAGCGTCACTGGTGACAACAGCATTGCCATCGGGCACTTCGGCACCGTTGGGTACATCGCGGCGGGGGCCGTGGGCAAAGCCGTTGGTAACCGGCGCGGGCATGAAAGCCCCTCCACCGAAAAACTCACCCTCCCCGAAGGACTCCGATTCCTCCGCGACTCCATGGTGGCCACCGCGCTATCCATGGCGCTCATGTACGTCATTTTGGCCATCATTGTGCTCTTGCGGGCTGGACGCGCCGAAGCCTACAGTGCCTTTGAAGACGGGGCCACCAGCGTAGGCAACTACATCATGCAGGCCGTCACCCAAGGACTCCAATTCGGTGTGGCCGTTGCCGTGATCCTCTTCGGTGTACGCACCATTCTTGGCGAACTCGTGCCTGCATTCCAAGGCATCGCCGCCAAAATCGTGCCCGGCGCCATCCCTGCACTCGACTGCCCCATCGTGTTCCCCTACGCCCAAAACGCCGTGCTCATCGGTTTCATCGCCTCCTTCGCAGGCGGACTCGTAGGCTTGGCGGTGCTCTCCACCTGGCTCAACCCGGCCTTCGGAGTGGCACTCATCCTGCCGGGACTCGTCCCACACTTCTTCACCGGTGGCGCTGCGGGCGTCTACGGAAACGCCACCGGCGGGAGGCTCGGCGCTGCATTCGGCGCCTTTGTCAACGGGCTGATCATCACCTTCCTGCCTGCATTCCTTCTCGGCGTGCTCGGGGCATTTGGATCAGAAAACACGACCTTCGGCGACGCAGACTTCGGCTGGTTCGGCATTCTTATTGGGTCCGCTGCGGGACTGCCGTCCGCTCTGGGCTTGGTGCTTATTGCGGCTAGCGGCGCGGTAATCCTCGGTCTGGCGATCATGGTGCAGAAGAAGCTCGTTGATGGGGGTTGGGATCCGGCACCGGGACGCGGGGCTGGCGGCACAGGCGATGGTGACACTGCCGAGAGTGCTGGCAATGCCGAGGGCGAGGTTGTTGGGCGCTCCTATCCCAAGATCACTCCCCCAGTCGGTGCGCCCACTCCACCTGCGCACATCGACTTTGATTAGAGAACGGTGCACTGCAAGGTGTGCTTATACTCAAGCACGACAATGGGGTGTTTTTCGACCTGGAGATAAGCACACTTTCACTCCTGTCAGGTAGGTCCACTGCTAGGTACGCAAACACCCTGTTTTCGGCCCCAGCGGTGGACCTATTTCTACGCAAACGTTTGCACTAACGGCGTTCAAGACGTAGCGGCGACCGCAGCGATCCATCGCCCCTCCACCCCCTCACCCCCGATATTGATCTGATGAAAAAATATTAATCTGAAAAATAATTAATGTGCGACATCCGACAATCACATTAAAATGGGAATGTTGTATAAACATCGACACACCTACTGATCGATTCAGATACCAGCTAAATAGCGCCTTTGAGGCGCAAACGGAAAATCAGGACTGTCTAAGACCGCAGAGCGCTGCAAATGCGATGAACGTGATGCGCACAGACCGGACAGACACCCTACATAGCCGCTGCACATCCGCCACTACACACCACATATCAGCTCAAATACCAAGCTTGGGCGATGTTTCCACCTCACACTAAGCCTCCCCTACCTTCACCCCCAACACATCCCCCAAACGCTCAACCCCACAGCTCCAAAACCTTACATGAACCTTAAAAGTTGACATGCCAACAGTAAACTTTTGCCTAAGAATTTTAAGCTGTATTAAGGCTTAAGTTTCGGTAAAAATGAATATTGGATACCACCCCCTTTCATGATCTATATTTCATCTTTATGAGAGCAATCGTTGATCATCCAGAGCTGGCGATTTTTGGTGTAGAAACCGAACCGCCTGCGCGAACGTTGGTTGACATTCTTAGCGCAACCATGGATGCGCATCCCGAGGAGGTCGCCATTGAAAGTGCGACCGCTACAATCACATATTCCCAGTTAAGGGGCCTCTTGGATGAGCAGGCCGCCCGGCTGCACGCGAAGGGAATCGGCCCCGGCGATCGCGTGGGTATCCGTGTCCCCTCAGGCACCACTGATTTGTATGTGGCTATCCTCTCCACACTGTGGGCCGGTGCCGCCTACGTCCCTGTGGACTGGGATGACCCCGATTCCCGCGCAGACACCGTGTGGGAAGAGGCCAGCGTTGCGGCTGTCTACGGCAAGGATCTCGCGATCGTCGATAAGCATGGTGGCGGAAACCCAGACCATCACGTGCCCACCCTGGACGATGACGCCTGGGTGATTTTCACCTCCGGTTCGACGGGCAAGCCGAAGGGTGTGGCGGTGCAGCATCGTGCAGCGGCGGCGCTAGTGGATGCGGAAGCCCGCATGTACCTAACGGAGAATCCGCTGGGCCCCGGTGACCGCGTGATGGCGGGCCTGTCGGTAGCGTTCGACGCCTCGTGTGAGGAAATGTGGCTGGCCTGGCGGTACGGCGCAACCCTGGTGACGGTGCCTCGAGATGTCGTGCGTTCCGGCGAAGACCTAGGTGAATGGATCGTTTCACAAGGCATCACTGCCGTGTCCACGGTGCCCACCCTCGCCTCCTTGTGGCCCGCCGATGCTCTTGAGGCTGTGCGTCTGCTCATTTTCGGCGGCGAAGCCTGCCCCGCCCCGCTCATCCAGCGCCTGTCCCGCCCCGGCCGCGAGCTGTGGAACACCTACGGCCCCACGGAAGCCACCGTCATTTCCACTGGTGCGCTGATGATTCCCGACGTCCCGGTGCGCATCGGCCGCCCCGTACCCGGGTGGGCCTGCGCCGTGGTGGATTCCGAGAATCAGCCAGTCAAGTGGGGCGAAACCGGCGAACTCATCGTCGCGGGCGTGGGCCTGGGCCGCTACCTCGACCCAGTGAAAGATGCCGAATGCTACACCGAGTTCCCTGCCTTGGGCTGGGAGCGCGGCTACCGCACCGGCGACCTAGTACGCGCCGAGCAGGAGGGCCTGATTTTCGCGGGCCGCGCCGACGACCAGATTAAATTCGCTGGTCGCCGCATGGAACTGGGAGAGATCGACGAGCACCTGACCAACCTCCCCAACGTGAATGTTGGCGCCGCCGCGCTGCATAAAACCGAGGCGGGTTCGCCGGTGCTGGTGGGCTATTTGTCCGCCAAGCAGGGCGCCACCATCGACATGGCAGAAATCAGGAGCATTCTGCTCAAGCGCCTGCCCGGCGGCATTGTGCCGCTGCTGCATGTGGTGGACGAGATGCCGATGAAAACCTCCGGCAAGGTGGACCGCAAGGCCCTGCCGTGGCCGCTTCCCAGCGCCGGGGACGACGCCTTCGCGGGCATTGATCCCTCGCTGCATTGGCTAGCGGAGCGCTGGCACGAGCAACTTGGCCCAGTGCCGCTGGATGATCACAGCGACTTCTTTGACTTGGGCGGCAGTTCCGTGGCCATTGCCAAGCTGGTGGTGGCGCTGCGGGAAGCCTACCCCAACGCCGAAATCGCGGAACTGTATAACCACCGCAGCCTGCGGGACATGGGCCAGTACCTAGAGAGCCTGGACGTCAGCACCGAGGAGCGCCCACTTGCGCGCCCGATCCCCTGGTATTCAGGCTTTGTGCAGGCCGCGTTTGTGTGCTTCCTGCACCTGATCAACGGCTTACGCTACGTGGTTGGCTCAATCATTGTGGTGTGGGTGCTGGCCGCGATTTTCAACGCGGGCTGGGTTCCCCAGCCACCGGTGCTGCCGCTGATTGTCGGCTGGCTGTTGCTGTTCTCTATTCCCGGTCGCATGCTGCAAACCGCCATTGGCGTGCGCCTTCTGTGCTTCCGCATCAAACCCGGCGAGTACCTGCGTGGCGGGCTGACTCACCTGCGCATTTGGGCCGCCGAGCGGCTGCTCATCTACGAGAACCTGGATATTATTTTGGGCAGCCCGGCAGCCGTGGTGATGAACCGCCTGCTGGGCAACCGCGTGGGACGGCACTGTCACCTGCATCAACAGCCCTGTGTCACGGGCCTGGTGAGCATTGGCGATAACGTTTCCATCGAGCACGAAGCCGATGTGAGCGGGCACTGGCTTGACGGCGACACCCTGCACGTGGGCACCATCGACTTGGAGGATGGGGTGCGCATCGGCACCCGCACGCTGGTCTCCCCAAACAGCAAGGTCGGGGCGGATTCGGAAATCCTGCCCGGCTCGCACGTGACCGGTAGCATCCCCAGCGGACAGTTTTGGGGCGGCTCCCCCATTTTCTACTGGGGCAAATCCGGCGAAACCTGGCCCAGCGAAACCCCCGAAGAAGTCGAAGAGTTGGAGCGTTGGGGCAGCCTGCGGTCGTGGGGTGCCTACTCACTGGGCATGTTCCTGGTGGAATTCCTGCCCATCCTGGCGGTCTTTCCCGGCGGCCTATTGGTGTTCCAGCATGTGCGCACCCTCCAGCGCTATGAGGACGTGTTCCCCATCTTGGCGCTCTACGTGCCGATTTTCACGCTGCTGACGGTAGCCAGCTGGCTGGGCTTGGTCATCCTGTGCGTGCGCACCGTCGCACCGCTGATCGCCCTAGGGTACTTCCCTAGTTCCAGTTCCACGGGCTGGGCGGTGTGGCTGACCCACACGCTGCTGCAGCGCACCCTGAAGTCCGCGTATTTTCTTTATGCATCCTGTTACACGCCCATGTTCCTGCGAGCGCTGGGTGCCACGGTAGGTAAGAACACGGAAATCTCCACGGTGGAGACCATTCCGCACTTGACCTGTATTGAGGACGGCAGCTTCCTCGCCGACCACGCCCTGGTCAACTGCGCGCGCTCCCGCGGCGGCTGGATTCACATCGGCAGCGCCGTGATTGGTGAGCGCAGCTTCGTGGGCAACTCCGCCATCGTCGGCCCGGACCGCGACATCCCCAGCGAATCCCTGATCGCTGTGCTCTCGTCCACGCCGTACCAGCCGGAATCAGGGACATGTTGGCTGGGGCGCAAAGCCACCGCCATTCCCCGCGTGACCGTCGCCTCCGATCAGGAGAAAACCTACAATCCGCCGCAGCGCCTGAAAATCGCGCGCGCCCTTGTGGAAGCCTGCCGTGTGATCCCGCTGTTCATCGCGGCGTGGCTGGACCTAGCCATCGTCTACGCAGGCACCTTGGCCTACATGTCCGCCGGGGGCATTTCTAATCACAGGCACGGCCTGATATTGGCGCTGCTGTGGTCCGGTCCCATCGTTATCGCGGCCGCTACCGCCGCCTCGATCATCCCGATCATCGCGAAATGGCTGCTCGTTGGCTCATTTAAGCACACGCAGGTGCCGCTGTTTAGCACCCTGGTGTGGCGCAGCGAACTTGCCGACACCTTCGCTGAAATGCTCGCCGTGCCCAGCATGATCCGCATGAGCCTCGGCTCCCCGCTGTACAACGTGTGGGCGCGCCTGATGGGCACCAAGATCGGAAAGTCCGTGTGGTGCGAAACCTGGTGGCTGCCGGAATTTGACCTGATCAGCATCGACGCCCGCTCCACCGTCAACCGCGGCACCGTGCTGCAAACCCACCTCTTCCATGACCGCGTGATGGCCATGGAACCCGTACAGCTCGGCTCCGGCGCGACCCTCGGCCCGAACAGCTTCATGCTGCCCGGCTCCAGCATTGGCGAGCGATCCACAGTGGGCCCCGGCTCCCTGGTGCTTCGCGACGAGCAGTTGCCACCCAACTCCCAGTGGGCAGGAAACCCTGTTCGGCACGTGGACAAGATCATCCGCAGCACCAACTCCCAGCTCACCATCACCCACCACTAGCGTTCGAGAGGGCATATGCCTAGCAACAGCTTCGATCCCATTCCCCTGCGCTCTACAACTGAGGGACAGGTGCCTGAAGGGCATTTGCCCCCAGGCACGCGCCCCAGCCCCGGGCGTCGCCCCAGCCGTGAGGCGTGGCTCGGCAAGCGCAAGCAGGCGGTGGAGGCGCGTGACGACGCCGCGGTAGAGGTGACGTCGCAAAGCACATCCATGCCGAGCGGACCCGACCACCCGGTGATCCGGCACTTCCGGCACCGCGTGGAGCGCTTCACCAACGACGGTCGCGCCACCGGGCGCCTCACGGGTATCGACGCCGCGCGCGGCCTAGCCATGGTCGGCATGGTGGCGATCCACACCTTGCCGGAGCTGAACGAAAAAACCGGCCGCCCCACCATGAACTGGAACCTCTTCTCCGGGCACGCCTCCGCCCTCTTCGCCGTGCTCGCCGGGGTGACCATCTCACTGCTCAGCGGTGGCAACAACCCCCACACAGGCGACAGAATGCAGCAAACCCGGATCATGCTGGGGACCCGTGCCCTTGTCCTGCTGCTGTTCGGGCTGACCCTGAACTTCATGGACTTCTCCGCACACAACATTCTGCTGTACTACGGGCTGTACTTCCTGCTGGTCATTCCCTTCACCACCATGACCTCCGGGCAGCTGTTCGTCATGGGCGGATTCTGCGCCATCTTCGGGCCGCTAGCCATCCAAGCTACGCGGCTTGTCACCGTGATTGACCCCAGCCCCAACCCCTCCCTCGAGCAAGCCATCAGCGACCCCATCGGTACCGTCCTGGCGCTCTTTGCCTTGGGAACCTACCCGGCGTTTACCTGGTTGACCTTCATTTTCATCGGTATGGGCATTGGCAGGCTACAACTCACCCGCGAAAAAACTCAGACCAAGCTGGTGTTTTACGGACTCACCATCGCTCTAACAAGCTCTATCGCCTCCCAAATGCTGCTCTACCAGTTCGGCGGGCTGGAAGCCATCCAGCGGGCCAACGCCAGCATGAGCGGCGACAACATCCAATCCATCATCGACTTCGGCGGCGGCAACGATCAGCTTGAAACAACCATGTGGTGGTTGGTCATCCCCACCCCACACTCCAACACCACCTTCTCCGTCCTGATCAGCGGCGGCATCGCCATCGCGTTGATTGGAGTGTTCCTGATGCTGGGCAAACAAAAAGTCGTGCCGCTCGCACTGCTCGCCGACATCGGCTCCATGACCCTCACCCTGTTCACTCTCCACCTCACCTTCCTCAGCATCGTGGACGTGGACGCCAAGCCCGTGCTGTGGTTCATCACCCAAATCGGCGTGGCCATCAGCATCGCCGCCATATGGAAACGCATCTGGAAACGCGGACCCCTCGAATACATTGTCACCACCGTCTGCGGAAACACCGCACGCATACTCCAACCCAAAGTCGCATCGCTCCTGCGGCGTGGTGGAGCAAGCGGAGACGAGGCGCAGCGTGAGGGCCTAGACGGCGCGGAATCGGAGTCGGACCTGGAGGACTCCGAAGAACTGATTCCTTCCATCGAATCGGTCTTCCTGCCCGCCCTCCACGACGTGAACACCACCATGCAGTACAAACAAGGCAAGAACATCAACCGCGCAAGCCATGTCCGACTTTTCGGGCAGCCCGTCCACACGACGCATCACAAGAAGAAGTGAAGGGTGAGCATATGCGCTATAGTGATGGCTGGTTCTGTCACACCTGAAGCGCACGAAAGGAGGCACAGGCGCAATGGCTGCTCGAAAACGCAGGAGGAAGCGCAATCAGGACTGGGATCCCAGCTTGTTTGCCATGAGCCCAGAACGGCTTGAAGAACATCTCAAGCTCAGGACCAGGGCACGAAGAATCCCAGACAAGAAGAAGCAAGCAAACAAAATGGCCTGTCGCCGCTCGGCGTCAGGCCATTGGCCGTTTATGGGGCTGTGGCATGGAGTTGTGACACACCACTCCTTTTTCGCAGGGCATAAGTGGCATTAAATCTGCGAACATACCTAAGACCTGCCGGAAGCATGGGATGATTTATTGTCAGCAAACATGCGTAAATTGTTAGTTTCTATTGACAATTGTTGACCCTCCCCCAAATGAGTGCCAGTTTGGTATTAGTGCCCCGACCCTAGTAGTAAACTAACTAAGATGTAATCCTCTTGAATAAAGGAACCCAATTAGGAGGCGTGATGACGCACCGTGAAGACCCCACTGGCGACGAACTCGTCGGCAGCAACATTGCTGCTGTGGAGCAGGTGGACGTGCTGACCGCGAGCAGCAGCCCGTCTGGCGACAGTACGAGCCGCCAGCAAGCGCACCCCGCCCCCGGCACCTACCAGCGCAGCACCATGCCCGAAGTGATGATTCTGGGGCTTGCCGGCATTGCGTTTGTGGTTGCCCTGTTCATTCTGCTGTGGTCGGGGTTCAACGACGCCATTGGCTCGCAAGCTGGGCTTTTGGTGGGTTCTTTTGTTCTGACCTCCGGTTTCCTTGTCATGTCATGGGCGTTGTATCGACGCGCGCTCAGCGAGCAGGACACGGCTGTGACGCTGGATCGGGAGCGCCGCCAGGAAACAGCCGCGCTGGATCGCCTCAACCGGGAGGAAGCCGCCAAACAAGCACAACTTGAGCGCGACGAACAATCCCGCCAGGCGGGCGAGCACATTCTGCTGGCCAGCGAACAGGATCGGAAACTGCATGCCTCTGCGCGGCGCACTGAATTGTCCACTCGACTGAATGCCACATTGCCGCGTTTGTGTAGTGAAGACTCCACAATGCAGGCCGCAGCCATCACCGAATTGCTTTTCCAAATTGATGATTGGTCGGCGCTTATCAACACCGAAATTGATGCCGAATTTGCCCCCGAGAAACGCCACATTCTTTCCGAAGAAGGGCGCAGACGCCGTCAGGAATTGTTTAATCTTGCCTTTAATAATGAGATTAACAATAACGAAGTGTTGAAAACACGATGCGATGGTCTTGTCCAGCGCCTGCATAAGGATTCCAACCTCCGCACCCTCGACGACCTGGACAAAACCCGCCTCGCCCTGGGCATTCAGCTCATCGCGCAGCGCGGAAACAATGGCGGCGTAGTGAGCACCCAGGCACAATTTGAAAACGTGAAATTCCCGACCGGGCTGCGCCTTTCCGGCAACTTGAGCGGCCTAAACTTCCGGGGCGCGGAACTCCCCAAAGCCAACCTACAAGGCGCGGACTTGCGCGGATGCGACCTGCGCGACACAAACCTGCAAGGTGCTGACCTGCGCAAAACCAGCTTGCTCGGGGCAGACCTCATGTCCGCCCACCTGGAAAACTCCAACCTGCGCGGCTCTGACTTGCAGAAAGCCAACCTGCACAAGGCGGTACTCCGCAACGCCGACCTGCGCGACACCGATCTCGAAGGTGCTTACCTTGTTGGCGCGGACCTGCAGGGCGCTAACCTGCAGAAAGCCAACCTGCGGCTGGCCAACCTTCAGGAATCCCACCTGCAACAGACACACCTCCAGCAGGCCGACCTGCAGCAAGCCGACCTGAAAAACACCTCCCTGGCTTCCGCAAAAATGGACAGCGCGAATTTCCAGGAATCCCGCTTGCAAAACTCCGACCTACAACAAAGCGACCTGCGCAATGCGAATCTCCAAGGCGCGGACATGAAGAATGTGGATTTGCAGTGGGCGAAACTCCAGGGCGCCAATCTCCACAAAGCCAACCTCTGCGAAGCCAAGGCGCTCAACTCCGAATTCAACGAACACACCAATTACGACAGCGCAATGTACAACATGTCCACAATATTCCCCGAAGGGTTAAGCCCCATCACCACGCGCATGGTTTTCATTGACGAAGACGGCCGCCCCACCGAAATCCGCGAGGCCGAACTGGCTTAGCTGCCGCTCGAGGAGCGTAAGATAGGTCCACTACCAGGTACAAATTTGGGGTGTTTCCGTACCTGGTAGTGGACCTACTTTTATGCCAACGCCGTCGCGGTCCCGAACCCCGCCCGGCCAGGCCGCACCTAACTCGCCACGATATTGTCGCCGTTGCGGCAAATGCGGGACGCGCCGGTTGAGCGTACTTCGTCGTTGGAAGCCTGCGCGCAGGACCAGCCATCGTCAAAGGTGATGTGCCGCGAAGCACCCTGCCCTTGAGACTCAGCGACGGTGCCGTATTGTTCCATCAATCCGATGGCTTCTTGGCAGGGAGTGGACTTGGTTGCCATCACATTCTGCCCGTTGTGGGTCACTCCGCACGCCACGAAATCAGCAGCGCTGGGCTGGTGCCGCGCGGATGTGGTGGGGGTTGCGGTGCTGGTTTGGGTGGTCGTCGTGGTTACAGGCGTTTGCACGGTTCCCTTGGTGGTGATGGTGCGCGCAACACCGGTGATGGTGAAGGAATTGTTGCCAGAACCGCAGTTCAGGGTCGATGAGCGCAGTTCACATGTCACCGCTCCCAGGAACACCTTCTGGTTATCGCGCAACGGCACCAGGCGGTCCGGTTGTGCGTGGTCAAACATGCCGTAGGTGAGTCCGCTTGTCGACGCCGTGATTGCATCCGGCGATGCGCTGTAGGTTGAGGTTTGCACCTTGGGAACACCAGATTCTGGGGTTCCTTGGCAGGTAACCTGCTGGTCGTTGAACACACACATGCCTTGCGCGCCGGTGGAGTAGGAAAACGCATAGCCGTTGGCGGTTCGGAATTTTTCCGCGTCCTGCACAATGGCTTTTCCGCTGGCGGGGGTCGCGGTGACAACTTTTGTCGAGGTAACCACAGGGCTTGCTGTCAGCGTGGGTGCCGCGTCACGCGAACCGCAGCCTGCCAGGGTACCCGTCAGAATTACAGCCGCACACGCAGCAGCGCACCCAACCCACTTCATGCCTTGTACTACCTTTCCTGACACCATCTCCTACTTGAGAGAATCTTAATTGCTACATAGCCCAATGTAAGATTTTGTGTCATGTAGCACCCCTGTTTTTCACCCCACCCCACAGCCACGCATCCGTGGGTAGCAGTGGCATAATCGAACATCTATATGATAGACAGGATGGGGAACGCGCGGAGATGAAAAACAAGAGATGTGGGGACGACAATGACGCAACGCAGGTCACCGGGCATGCAGCTAATCTCCCTTGACGCTGACAGCACCTACGAGCAACCCATGGGCTTGGGGAAATCCCGTTGGGGCACGGTGGCGGTGCATGTGAAAACAGCTGACAACTCCGGGCAGCGCGGAGCTGGTGGTGCGCAGCTAATGCTGGCGCACGAGTTCATTGCGACGCGACTAGCTGGAGCTTTGGGTCTGCCGGTGGTGTCCGGCGAGGTGGTCACTCTCCCCGACCGCAATGGAACAGCCTGGGCATCCTTGCAGGTAGACGCCATCGAACCAACGTTTCCACCCACTAATCCCGCCGAGCTAGCCAGCATTTTCCCCGAGGTCACAGCCGGTATTGAGGTGTTTGACCTGTGGCTAGGCAACACCACCCGCACCGAACACAACATCCTCTTCTCCCCCGATGTTGGCGCCTGGGTGGTGGGGCATGAGGGCTGTTTCGCTGACCTTAATGGCGAAACACCAGCTGAGGAGCCTTCCGGTTTTCTTCCGCCGCCCGATCCACGCTGCCCACACGTGAAAAAATGGTGCGCACGCATCCAGTTTTTCCCAAGCGACACTATCGAACACATTATGCAGACCGCGTTTTCGCTACGACTACTTAACGCGCAGACGCGAAACGCCTACAAAAAATATCTTCTTAACCGGCGCGACAGGATTCAGGAACTGGTCAACACCGCCTCCCCCTATGGCGAGGTCGAGGCCAACCAACCCACCCTCAACTTTGTGGGTGCCGACGGATGAGAACCTGGTACCTCATACAATTTACCCCCGACCTCACGGCGCGCGAACCCCGAAACGTCGGCGTTGTGGTGCACGACGATGCCGACAACTGGGCCGTACGCATGCTCTTTGTTGACAAAACCGGTGCCGTAGACCCCGCGCTCTTCCGCCCGCTCGGCGGCAACCTCACCGCCGAGGAATATGCAGGGTGGGTGGGCTACTACAAGCGCGCGATCATGGAAGGCCGCTGGGAACAGGCCGTCACCCTGCATCTTCGCCGCAAAGTGAGCTTCCACGTGCTCAAAGGCGGCACCCTCCTCGGCCCTGAACAGTCCGTCACCGCCGACGCCCGTTCGCTTTTCGACACCGTGGTGGCCAAAAAACTGCGTGAACCCGCCGCCGGTGGGCTGGCGCAGGTGCGGACGTTAACAATGCAGCTGCTCGACGAGTGTGGGGTTAGTTATACGGACAATGTTGTATTGCCTGCGCGGTGGGGTGACGACTACTCAGACAGCGTGAGTTTTGCGTTTGGCGTTGGCAACACTGTGGTTGAACCCCTGGCTCTTGGCGGGCAGCGCGGCGGGCTAGTCGCCCGAGAATTCTATGCGCGGGCAAGCGCAGTTCGCTCTGCCAGCGACGATGATGCCCCTCATTTCGTAGCAACGTATTCCGGACGGGGACTCTCAACATCGGGGAAAAAGCAACTTCTGCGGCCTGTGATGGCAGCGGCCACAGCGGTGGACATTGATTCCGATGACGCTGGCGAGGCGCTGCGCAAGGCGATGGGGTAGTTACATTCACCGCCTGGCACCTGATGGGGTCCCACATGCCTTGCTTGGTTTGTAAAGATTTTTTCTTCCCAGGGAACCTCCGCCGTTGTACGCCAGTCAAAGTACAGTGAGCGGCTGAATGTACGCGCAGCCGCTCACCATCACACACTTGGTTTTCGACGCACGGAGAATCACATGGATCTCGACTACAGCATTGGAGCAACATCCTCAATAGGGGCCAGAATGGGAGCCCTCGCAGGCGCCACAGGAAGCACATCAACTGCAGTATCGCGATGTCTTTTCAATGGTGCTTATACTGCAGCTCCCGGTTTGAGTCAGCTCGCCGCTAACCACGCAAGCGTGTTACTCAGCGGTGCTGGCTCAGCCAAGGCCGTGTTGGATTCCTACCAGCAGCAAGTGGACTGGCTACACAGTTCTCTACGCGCCAACGTTAGCGCCATTTCCGGCCAAGACGACTGCATGGCGCATGCGATGGAGCGGAATAATGCCTCGCCAGTCCAACAATGCACAGTTGATCCAGCTACTTTCCCCATGCGGCCCGAAGAACACTACGACAATTTCATGTTCACCCCGCCCCTTGTTAACGGTATCGCGCCCTTAAAACCAGTGCTCGCAGCATTCGAGGCAACAAATACCGCAATGGTCGATAACGCGGCTGCACAATGGAACAATGCCGCCGATGCCATCGACAAGATTGCTGGTGAACTTGATGGCCTGGCAAAAGAAATCGTTGATGTGAACACGGGCGTGCCGTTTGACGCGGCGTCGGCACGCATTGCCGAAACAGCGCAAACCGGACACAATTTTGCCGCTAACGCCCGAACCATGGCTGCGTCCGTGTCCAAACTCAACGAGATCAAAGATTGGGCGGTGGCCGCACTTCAAAGAATCGACACAACTGTAAGCGCGGTCCCTGACACGCTTGCCCGCAGTACTTTGGAAGCTGAGTTCATGGCCAAGTTCATGAATATGGACCTGCCAGCGGCGATACAACAAGGGGTCCCGCCCATTACCAACCTCATGCAGGCACCCCCTCCCCCACCCTCACAAGAAACCACCGCCAACGTCGGCATGACGCAAACCGCCACTGCGGGGCTGCCTCTCGACGGCGCGAACGTCGCCGGTTTCCTTTCCAACGCAGGCACCGCTGTTAACGCGGTGAAAAATGTTGTGGACGGCGTGAACGCTATCGCCGGTGGTGCTGGACCCAACGGAATCGGCGGGGTGGGCGCACTAGGCGGCTTGGGCAACGCGCATACCCTCATGGAAGCGGGACGCCACATGCTCAACCCAGGCAATCTCGCAGCCACAACCGCTGGGCTTGGCACCGCGACACTCGGCGGCACTAATCCCGCACCACCAGGACTCGGCGGGGCGTCAACAGGCATGGGAGCAAGCGGACTTGGCGCGATGGCGCTGGGTGCAGGTGGTTTTGGTGGCGGCCGTGGTGGCTTTGGCGGCGCGCCCGGCGTGGGGAACGTTATTGGCGGGAATATGAGTCCGCGATCCGTTGGGTCGGTTGCTTCCGCGCTGGGCGACAAAGGCGCATATCCTGCTGGAGCAATGACCGGAATGGGCGGCGCCTACGGTGCCAACAACCGGCGTGGAGGACGGTCAGGAACTCGCGCTTTCCGCATATCCACGGGCATCGGCGGCGCAAGCGGCGGATTCGATATGCCTGGACAGGGCGGCTTTGGCGGTTCCGGCGTAGGCGTTGGTGCTGGCGGAGCCAATGGTGGAGTGATGCCGCGCGGCGGGTTCGGGGCTGGCGGTTCTACGGCTGGTACTGGCAGCGCAGGCGGGGTTAGTGGCTCAGCTTCGTCTGCGGCTCGTGGCGGTGCACCCATGATGGGCGGCATGCCGATGGCCGGTGGCGGTGCGCACGGCAACAAGAAAGCAAAGGCCGTGACCAGCGCGGTTGAAGCCGAAGGCAACGTTGCCGACCTTCTTGGCGCGCCACGGCGCATCGTGCCCGGTGTGATTGGTGATTGGGTGCGGGGGTAGGGCTGCCTGTTTGAAGGTGTGAAAAGCTTGCTGACATGACGAAAACAACGTGTCAGCAGGCTTTATTTATGTGACTCTTGTCTAGTCAAAATAATCTTTGTCCAGTTCCAGGGAGTAGTAAGTGTTCTTGATCTGGACACCTACTCGGTACTTCATCATCAAGTTCACAAGGCGTTCGCCGTCAATCAACACGAGATGCGTCGGCACTGACTTGGCGTAGTTCTTGGCATTCGGGGTGAATGCACTGGTAGTAAAGAAAACGCCTTTCTGAGCCGAACGTCCATGGATAGCACCCACGAAGGCTTGGATTGTCTCCGAGCTGATATTGTTTCCTTCTTTGTAGCGCTTGGCCTGCACATAAATCTGATCAAGCCCAAGCGCGTCTTGGTCAATCACACCATCAATTCCGCCATCGCCAGACTGCCCAATAACAATTCCACGTTTTTCAGCGCCGCCGTACCCCATAGCCAGCAGCAAATCAACCACTACCTGCTCAAAGAATGCTGGATCAGATTCCCGCAAATTTTCCAGCAGCTCAACACCTAAGCTTTGACGGTTCGCGTTCTGAGCATTGTCCATGAGCTCATCAGGATCACCATCAGTTGGATCAGCTAACTGCTCAGTTGAGGTGTCAGGGCCACTTGGTTTGGGCCAATATGGACTGAAAAACGCAGATGCTTCAGCAGAATCCATGCCATCAGGATGTTCTTCTAACCACAGCCTGCCAGCATCAGTGATGCTGAAATGCGCACGGGAAGGAGATTCAATCAGGAAAGCTTTGCGCAGATGCGAAATTGCCCAGCCAATGCGATTATCAACGCGCAAGTCACCAGAATTTAGACGTTCCTCACGTTGATCGTCAGTGAGGGATATTTGCTCTTTCACACCATGAAGTATCTCCCTGCGATGATGAACCTGACCATCAGTAAGGCAACGCAATACGCAAGGCGTGATTCTATTCCATTGAGGAATCTCAGAGCGATTTTCATGGCCGCGAGACATCAGTCCCCCTATAGATAGCTAGTTAATAAACGCCATATTAGTCACGTCCCATATCTGAAAGCTACTCACCCGCCGCTGCACTACAAAGAGATTACCAATTCGCTCCCCACCACACCCCATAGAAAATGCTCATCAAAATGTCGTTTTCGCGCGGCTTTTTCGACCATTTGGTAAGCATTTTCTACGCCAGCACCACCCAACACCCACCTCATTCCACCCCTCCACACTGGGATATACTCAGTACACCAATTTTTGCCGGGTATCACTTCTGCAATACCGTCGTTATTGACGAATCTCCAAACATCGTCTAGTCACTCCAACGACATAACTCAAAAACCCAAACTCGCCCCAAAGGAGACCCCATCCAGTGACGCACAATCGTCGTCGTACCGTGATCGCAGCAGCGCTCACTTCGCTATTCACTGCCCTGGCCAGCGTTTTTACCGCTCCACTGGCACATGCAGCATTAACTCCCCCGTGGCTAGGCTCGGCAGATAGCGCGTTTCAGGGCTTGGTGCAGTCGGTAGCCAACTCGCCGGGGTCGAGCGGCCAGCGGCTGAGTGATTTTCTGGGATCAGCACAGAACGCGGGTCTGGCTGATTTCAGACCTACTGGCCCGCTGACCAGCAGCGACGGCAATTATCCGATTCCCACCAATCCGAATATCAAGGAGACAAAGCTGGTCAAGGTCACGGATGACCTGTGGCAGAGAGTGCAGCGCTGGACTGTGGATTCCCCATCAATGCAGCGCCCGGTGGAGGTGCAGATCATGCTGCCAAAAGATCGAAAAGCACCCGCACCCATGCTTTACCTTTTCGATGGGATCAGCGGCACGGAAACATCGGGCTGGTTGAAATGGGGCGGCTTGGAGAAGGTCTTCGCGGAAGAAAACGTCACCATAGTAATGCCCACGGGTGCGAGCGCTTCTCTCTATTCGGATTGGGTTCGTGATGACCCAGCGCTGGGCCGCTACAAGTGGGAAACGTTTGTCACAAAGGAGCTGGCCCCGCTGTTGGAAAGGCCGGAGCATGGCCTGAATTTCAATGGTAAACGCGGTGTGGCTGGTCTTTCCATGGGAGCTATTGGGGCTGTTCATATGGCGAATGCGCACCCTGAACTGTTCAATGCGGTAATGGGACTATCCGGCTGTTATTCCACCATGGATCCTATTGGCCGCCAGATTGCCAAGGTGATGGTGGAATCGCGAGGCGGCAACGTGGAAAACATGTGGGGGCCGTATGGTTCGGACATGTGGCGGTATCACGACGTCGTTACGCATCCAGAAGGATTGCGCAACATGCGGGTGTACCTGTTCACGGCGGATGGGACGGTGACCCAGGCGGAGCTGGATTATCAGAAGACCAGGCCGTTTTACGAGCTTGCGGCAGGTGCGGTGCTGGAGCAGGGCACGCACCAGTGCACAGTGGCGCTTGATCAGGCGATGCGGAAGGCGGGTATGACGCACCACACGGTGGAGTACAAGCACGGTGGGGTGCATAGTTGGGATTTGTTTGATCGGCAATTGCCCACGGCATGGCAGGCGATCAAGCCGTCGTTGATGTAACAACCACCTTGCCAACCTCCATACGCTCATCTACTATCGGAACAGACTGATTTGTCTACCTGTTTGTCTAGTTAAGGATTGTTATGTCGGATCACGAGCTTTGGAACATCGCCTCCCACCTGCGCACAAACTTCCGCTATGTGGATCTCACCCACGCATTTTTCCCTGGACAACCGAAGTTCAGCATGCTTGAGGACCAAGTGACGACTCGCCTGTTCACCGTGGACGAGCAGGGCTTCACGGTGGATCGATACGAAATTGTTGGGCAGTGGGGCACGCACGTGGATCCGCCAATCCACTTTGTCAATGACGCCCGCACTCTCGACGAGCTGCCCGTCGACGAGATGATCCTGCCACTCGCGGTGCTTGACCTGCACAAAGAGGCCGAGGAGTTCCACAACCTAGCCGTCACCGTGGACCACATCAAGGCGTGGGAGGAGCGCAACGGACGCATTCCCGACGGCGCTTTTGTGGCGCTGCGCACGGACTGGTCGAAACGCTGGGAGACCGACGACCTGTACGGCATCGACGCGGAAGGCAAGCGCAACTGCCCCGGCTGGTCGCTGGAGGCGCTGAAGTTCCTGCGCAACGAGCGCGGCGTGGTCGCCATCGGGCACGAAACCACCGACACGGACCCCGGGGCGTCGATAGACGCGGGCAATTTCGGCTGCGAACTGTACTGGTTGCAGGAGGATCGCTGGCAGATTGAGCTGCTGAACAACCTCTCCGAGGTTCCGGAAACCGGTGCGCTGATCGTGGCGTCGTGGCCGAAGCCGAAAGGCGGCACCGGCTTCCCCGCCCGCGTGTTCGCCATCGTCCCCAACAACGCTGAATAGAGGATAATCATGACGCAACCCGATCCAATCCTGCCGGTCCTCGCCGACGATGAGCTTTCGGAACGCGCGGCGGCCGTGTTCGACGACATCCGCGCCACCCGCAACACCGACTTTGTCAACAACATTTGGCGCGTGCTGGCCAACGACCCCAACCTGCTGGAACAGACCTGGTCAGAGGTGAAAAACACCCTCACCGAGGACAGCGAACTGGACGTTTTGACCAAACAGCTCATCTACATCGCCGTCTCCGTGGCGCAGAACTGCAACTACTGCATCCGCTCCCACACCGCCGCCGCCCGCGCGCTCGGGCTTACCGACGCCCAGCTCGCCGAACTCCACACTGTGATCGGTCTGGCCGCGAAAACAAACCGCCTGGCCCAGGGCCTGCAAGTGCCCATCGACGAGGCTTTTCTGTAAAGGAACACTCATGGATTTAGGACTCAACGGCCGCACCGCAGTGGTCACCGGCGGCAGCAAAGGACTCGGCTTCGCCACCGTTCAGGCGCTTATCGACGCCGGGGCACGCGTTGCCTTCTGCGCCCGCAACGCCGCAGAAATTAAGGAAGCCGAGGAGGCGCTTGGAAGTGGGGCGCGGGGTTACGTTGTGGACGTGACCGACGCTGAGCAGGTAGAACGCTTTATTTCCGAGGCCGCAGCAGACTTTGGCGGCATTGATGTTCTGGTGAACAACGCCGGTGGCGCGCACCCCGGAACCGGGGAAACCATCACCGACGACGCGTTCCAAGCCGACTTCAACATCAAAGTCCTCTCCTGGCAGCGCACCATCAAGGCCGCGCTCCCCCACTTGCGCAAGAGTGACCAAGCGCGCGTGATCAACATCGGATCCGTGTACGCGCACTCCCCCTCCCCCGCGTTCTTCTCCACCTCCGTGCACCGCGCCGCCGGAGTGAACCTGACCAAAGCGTGGGCAGTGGAACTCGCGCCAGACAACATCCTGGTCAACGGTGTAAACATCGGGGTTATTGAAACCCCGCAATGGGCCAACATTCGCGACAAACGCGCGCCCGGCGCCACCATGGAAGAGTTCTTCCAGGCCACCGTTGATGCGGACATTCCGCTTGGGCGCATCGGCCAGCCGCAGGAACTCGCCGATGTTGTGGCCTTCCTGGCCAGTGCCCGCTCCTCCTACGTCACCGGCACCATCATTGATGTTGCTGGCGGGATGGGGGTTTAGGGGTTGGCCGCCGGGGTGCGGCACGTGTAGTTCTGGGCTGATGCCGTAGTGTTCGCTCATCAAACTGTCGTTTTTGGAGCCTAAAAACGACAGTTTGATGAGCATCTTCTATACGCGCTTGTCCAGCCCCACCGTCAGATCAGGGTGGAGATCCCAGCAAGAAAATCCCTACACTGGAAAGGCATCCCAGACCATCGTATGGAGGTTTACCTTGCACACCCGCATTCGACGTATCGGCCAGCGCACAGTCATCTACGCTTCACTTCGCCAAGAGCTCATGAAGCAAATGTTTGATGAGAAGGTTGGGACTGACGACTCAGTAAATTACGATGTTGACCTTGGCATACAGCGCTTTGCCATGGTGTCAAACACTGGTGAAGTCACCGCAAAAGCACACCTATTGGCGTCAATCGCGGCACAACCACCAACAATTTTGTGGGCCTACGCAGAGCTACTGGCCAGCCACGGCGCCGCAGTAGAACGCGCACAGAAAGTACGAGAATACGGTCTCGCGCATAACGAAGACGAACTCAGCAGTGAAGAAGTCGCCTACACGTTCCCCGCCGGTGCTGACCAAGGAGATGTGATTGCTAACGTCGCCCACGACATCGGCTCATTGGCGTTGACGGTTTTCGGCACCGACTATTACTACTACAGTGCCCCTATTGGTGGTGGGTCGCGCATGGTGCTTTTACTTGAAAATCTCTCCGAACCTGTGCCCCCAATCACGCTCAATGAGCTCTACGCCAGGCTGCCACGTTACCTTCAGCAGGTCGACGACATTCCGTGGTCACTGGAAGGATTCGTGGAACTCATGCCCGGTTGGAGCCTGGAGCTCAACAACGACGCCGACGCACGCCATGCCCGCATCACCGATGACACCGGCAGAAGCATCCGCGTTACTTACCAGCTTGATCAATACGATCGGCTCACGAGGCTCGAAATGGGACTCGACGACTAGATTTGGTGGCGGGGCAGGGAATATAAACTTATTTTCCCACCCCTCACTCCTCTGAAGGTATATTTTCAACCAATCATTCAGAAATCACTTCTAAATAAAAAACTAACACTAGTGCGGAAATTAATTTTAAGATTTCGCAGTGGAGCTTGATCTCCTCCAGCCGTTTAACAGCCTTACTAAATTCCTCAGGCTCTATCCCTGATCTTTGCACAGTTGACGGGTAAATATCCACATCCTCCATCCTTATATCCTCGCCGAAAAATGTTTCCCTAAGATTTTCGGGATAGTTCCACGACAGCAGCCACCGGGAATCATCCCCCACCTCCGAAACACGTTTCAACAATTCATAGCGACAAAAAGCATGTGCGGGATATTCTACTGATCCCAATGATATAAAGTTCTTATATCCATCTGCCACTGGAGCATATCGATCACTACCAAATTTATTTACAATAGACGAACGATCCTCTAAATCATCAATTGCACTATTACACTTACGCCACCAGCATAAGCACAATTGACCATCGCGAGTTGTCACGCTGAGAGCCACTTTACTCCCATCATCACAAGAACGTAATGTATAAAATAACCATCGCTCTTCGTTGATTGCCATCACCACAACGCTAAACACTTCATAGTTTTCCTTACTATAAATAACCTTTGCGCCACAGTTCAGAATATTCGGGAGAAATTTTACACCATAAGGAACATGGTACAACTCGTCATTTAACGAAAGTTGCAAAGGCTTGAGTTGCAACCGTTTTATTCCATAACTACACACGCTAGATATCATAACTAATACTAAAAATGCACAGCTCAATAAAGACAACACCACATCAAAACCCCAATACCATAACGAAAAACCGCAGGCAGCACTAAAGAGGTAATGCTTTTTCGGAATAACTACACATGACATATGCACCCCTAAAATAAACCAGCAGCCAGCACAATAGCCTTGGCTCCGGAAAGAATTGTTCCAACCCCCGTTATGGCAGTGAGCACCGCCCAGCCCATCTCGGCGTCAAAGCCCTCGCTATACCAATCAGATTTTTCTGGCGGAAGTATTGTGACGTCATTGGCGGACACACGTGTTCCTACAAATAGTTCTTCTGTGCCGTGGTCGCTTCCATCCCAGTTGACAAAGAACAACCAGCGTTGGCGCATATCATTGTTAAACAACTTGTACGCAACCGCTCCCCTGCGCCCGTGCGTCAATTCCCCTTCTGCACGATAGTCGCTTGCACCTTCCGTGCAGGCGGTATATTTCGAGCCGTCGATAGTAATAGCGAGTTCTTCTGCGCGCTGTCGGGTATCGCCACGGTTCCACCAGCAGACGTGCAGTTCCCCGTTGTCTATGTGCACACTCAGAGCGTCGTTTCGCAGAATGCCGCCTTCATTACTGTGCAGGGCATAGAAATACCAGGGCGCTTCGTCGACGGTGAAGACGTACACATCGCGCACCAGATACTGCACCCCCGAATAAATCACCCGAGCGCCGCAGCGCATGCGTTCCGGCAGAAACTTAGAGACGCAGGGAATACCCGAAAGTTCGCTATCAAGTCCCAGCTGGGGAAGCATACCCCGTGCACGCCAGAATCTGCGCAAACTCGCTACCGTGCATGCCGCCAGCAACGGCGTGACCACGCACAAGGTGTATAAAAGTCCCACAGCATTCCTCCTGCGGTTGTTGCTTACATGGCGCCCTCCCACTCACCGTCCTCAAAAGGATTGTGAGCGGGAGGACTCCATAACCGCCGTATGTGGGATGCTCTGGGGGCGTGAAAAAGTTACATGGGCGCGCTTAACACCATGATGCTGTCGCTGGGGTCGACCTCATTGTGAATGTGATGCGGAGTAATACCCATATCGTCGAGGGCACGCCAGATTTTCTCCAATTGAGCTTGTTTATCCAGGTAGTAGTCGGACTCAAATATGCGAACAAAGCGCCAGCCCAGGCGTTCCAAATCGCGCTGTCGTCGCAGGTCTTTGTCAATGTATTCCAGCCCGCGCCAATGGTCGCCATCGCATTCAACGGCAAGGCGGGCATCGGTTCCTTGCACAACAAGGTCGATGCGGTAGGGGTGAGCATCGAATTGCGGAATGACGCGGTAGCCGCGGTCCACAATGGCGTTGTACACGCGCTGTTCAAAGAGCGAATTGAAAGGCCCCACGCGATCGTCATCAGATACGCGTTCGGATTTCTCATCACTCACGGTGTGGGTTGCCACGCCGTAGGCGTATTTCAGCAGTTTATAGCGCACGTCCTCGGGATTAGTCAGCTCGTCCATGCCCACGGAATGGAATAGCCATACCTGGTCTTTAGCGCGGCTGACCGCAACGTTATAGCGCTGAACATATACCTCTGAGGTGAGGGCGGGCAGGCGCTTGTTCTCGTCTTTTGCGGCAACCATGCTGAGGAACATCACATCGCGTTCAGCGCCCTGGAATTCCGCCGGTGTGCCCACCCGCAGGTTGTGTTTTTCCCACACTTCCGCCGGTAGTTGTTCCATCAGCCGTGTTTGAATGTAGTCGGCTTGCCGGGAGGAACTGAGCAGCGAAATCACGCCAATTGTTTTATCGGCATAGGTGGGGTCATTAATGCATTCGCAGAGCTGCGCTATCAATGCATCCGCTTCGCCTCGGTTTATTTTGCCGCTCCTTTCTTGGCGGCCGTATGGTGTGTGCACAATTTTGAAAGGCGCGAGCCGATCGGCGGGAACTTCCCGGACGGGAGTAAGGGTAATGTCGTCCGGCTCGTAGGTGAGTTGATTGGAGAATCCGATAATCTCGGGCACGCAACGCCGATGTTCGGTGAGGGTGAGCGTGCCGCCGAACCTGGCCGACGCGACGTCGAAAAGCGAGCGTTTCGGGTCGGCCCAGCCTGCTTTGTCTTCATCATCGTCCAGATAGTGGTCGGCGAGTTTGCGCATGTCTTCTTCCCTCACGCCGACGGCGGAAGGCGAGACTTGTTTATCATCGCCGATCACGATAATGCTGGGCGCGAGGTATTGCAGGAAGCAGGCTTCCGCCCCGGCTTGCGATGCCTCGTCCACCATCACCACGTCAAACATATTGCTCTGCACATCCAGCTGGTCAATAATGCGGTGCAGCGGCATAATCCACACGGGAACAGCCTCACGGCAATTATCCAGCGCCCGGCGAACTTCCCTCAATTGCTGGTCCGCATATTTGCCGGTTCCTTTGCCCAGGCGTTTCACGCTTTGCGCGTATTCCACCAGGTTTTTGCGCATCCGGGCGGTAATGCGATGCCCGCTCAAAGCGTGGTCCCATGCCCGTGCCGCCGCGAGGGTACGCACCTCCTGGTAGATTTTCTCTTCCAGCAACGTGAGTTCTTTATCCAGCTGGGCTATATCCGCGCCTGGACGAATATCCACTTGCTGCGCCGCGCGGAACCAGTTCAGTGCGGGACGAACAGTGCGCAGCCTTTCTATCATCTTGTCGCTGCCCTCGGAGGTGCGAAGATCCTTGGCAAACTGCGGCGACCATTCGGATAACACACCATCGAGCCTATGGAACTCGGCAAACGCCTCATGCTGGCGCATATAAGCCTCGCCCACGCTCAATGACTCACGGGCGGCGGCAAAATCACCATCCAACATCACGCTGCGGTAGCGCTGTAGCCAGGGAACATCAGGGTGTTTATCGGCTACTTTATTCGTCTGGCGGTGCACAATCTGCAGCTGGGCTTTCTTCTGGTCAATCTGCGCCATCAATGCTGGGGCACCCGCGTATTTTTCCAGCCCTGCGATCAGTTCTGGCAGCTTCGACCCCTCTGGGGGAAACGCAAACGGCGCGAGCAATTGCCGTGCGGGCGGGTAGGCGCTCACGGCATCGATGCATTGGGTGATCTGCGCAAGATCCGCTTCCATGCGAGCCACCATCACGGCTGTTTTAACGTCATTGGACACCGGCAGCCACTGCGGAATTTCCTTGCGCAGCGCATCCAATTCCCAGTGCAATTGGATATGCGCGATCACGGCCTCAACCTGCTCTGCCGTGGAGGGCTGTTCCCCTTCCACGCTCACGGCAGCAAAGAATTCCTTACCGTCTTTGAGCAGCGCCGGAGCGAATACGCCGAGTTTCACTTGTCCGTGCGCGTCGGTTTTCAGCGGTCCTTTTTCGTTGAGGTAATCGCGCAGGCGCTTGGCGTACGGCAAATACTTTTCCATGTCAGCCGCGTTGTTGCCCACGCTGATTTTCTTTACTGCCCCTATGGTGAGAAGCAGCCGCTCTATGGTCTGAACGCGGGTAGACAGCTGGCTAATACTCGTCCGCCATGCCTCCAATTCGGCGGCGTCATAGGCTTTCATAAAGTCAGCAACCCATGCGCTCCCCGACCGGTTGATTCGCTCAAGCTGCTCGTTCAATTTCACGGCTTGCTCGCGAGCAGCAACCCGCGCTTCCTCCGTGGAAGCCTGCAGGGCTGCCCATTGTTCCGCAGTCAATCCGGTTCGATGCAACTCCAGTTGCGCGTTCAGGCCCGCCAACGCCTCCACCACGTATTCGCATTCATCGGGCTGCGGTAGCGCATCGAAATCCACCCGCCGCGTCATCTCGATCTGTTCCTTATCAGCGTCACGATAAGCGATGAGCTGCTTGCAATAGCAGTCAATATCTTTCAGGGACAGCGGGAATTTCTTCACCCCGCCAGCGCCCCTGGCCACGATCACCTCAATGGCGTAATCCCAGATCCAGCCGTAGCGTGCGGAATCCTCCTGGACCTGCGCCGCCAATAATCCCGGCGGCAGTTCGTATCCGGGAATGTGCGCAGGTTCGGTTTTCCGGCGAATTTCTGCGGCTATCTGTTGTAGCAGCTCCGCGCGGCGCTGTTGGTAGTGATGGAGGTTATCCACGGCGTCGTTAATAGCGCGGCGGGAGACTGTCTGATCAAATTCGGCGGCGGACCGGGCAATGCGGTTCACGGCCAGCCGCAGATCGGCCATATCGTCCGCCGACGTGCCGATCACCGACACCGCCAATTCCCTAATTTCCTCCGGGAGTTTATCGCGGACCTCATACAATGCGCGGTCCGCCTCGGCGGTCACAAGCACCCTTTTACCCTGTGCAAGGAAATGCGAGAGCAACGCGGCGGCCATGTGGGTTTTACCCGTGCCGGGCGGGCCCTGAACCACCACCTGGCTGTGCTGATCCACGCGTTCAATAATGCGCTGTTGAATGTCATTGAGCGGAAGCGGGCTGAAAATGTCATCGCCAAAAGGCACCACCGCGCCCGGCTCATCAGAAGCCACTACCGGCGGTTCCTGGTCCGGGTCCAACAACGACAACAAGCCCGCAGGAACGGTCCCGGATTGCTCGATCTCGGCGGCAATTTTCTCATACGCCACGGCAAAACCCGTGTTCTGGCGCTTACGCAGAATCAGGGCGGGTGCCCAGTTAATCACCGGCGTTTCCTTCGGCTGCGCGCCCCGACCACGCGGCAAATACACCGCGGAGGTGGACAAACTACTGGCGGTGAACACGCCGAGATCATCAAACAGTTCAATATCAAAAATATGGCCCGCGTACTCGGCGGCCTTGGCGGTTATGTCCTTGACAAACGAACGGTCTTGAAGAGCCTCCACCGGAATGAAATCCACTTCCGCCTTCAACGGCGCAGCACCATCGGCCAACGAATACCGAATCTCCCCCGTCGTCTTATCCAGCGCAGACGTCACCGTCACCGTAAACAAATGCCGGTTAATCTGCGTGCTCTCGGCCCTCTTCCCACCAGGTGCCCACGCCAGCAACCCCAAACCCAGCACCAGTTCGAACTCCTCGCTGGATTGGCTGGCGTTGATGTGCGCATCAAACAGCGTGTTATACACGTCCTGATACTGCTTCGCCGCAGCCCACGCATCCCACTTTTCCAGCCAGTAGTTGGTTTGCTTCGTGGTCTCCTCGTCCGCGTCCGACTTCACCGTGGGCCGACGCCTGTGGTTATGCGACGCGCCCTCAATCCAGGGCTTCAGCTTCTCCGGCAGCCTGGGCGCCTCCATATGCTTCGGACGACCCGCCGCAATGATCACCGCATCACCCGTGCGGCCGGGATCATCGTCAGCATCCAACAGGCCCAGACGCTGCCACAACAGCGCATTCACTCGCACCGGCCACCCATTGGCCGCCGTATTGTGCGCCACATCCGACAGCCACACCACACCGCCCCGGTCCTCGAAGCCCTTGATATCAGTGGTGGTGTGTTCACGCAGGCGGCGGACCTGCGCAAGGAACTGGAAAAGCCGCGCTGCTTTGTCCGATTGGGTGGTCACGCCATCACTCCGATCACAGGTTCACAAGATGCTTATATGTCCCTTATATTTTTACTACATTTATGCAGCAAAGCTTCACCAAAACCGAAAAAGCACCCCTATCAGCGGTTTAATCGCACGCCTACCTTAAAAAAGCTCAGGCACATGTCGCGCATTTAGTGGACATGTCCCACACCCCCGCTTATCGACGCCCGCCCGCACGGCGGTACCTGGGTAGCGTGCGGTGTGCGTTGATTGCCGCAGCGGGGCGGGCTGTTGTCTCTGGCTGGCCTACTCCCCCAGCACACACATGGCGATCAGCATGTCCAGTCGCCGGACATCGCTTGCCCACACTGATCTTGATCTTCCCCGCCCGAGTCCACAGCTCTAGTTCGCCAGTGAAATCCAGTATTGAACCCGTATTCTCTGACGACCACATATTGATCGACGAATACGGCAGCGAATACACCTCCACCTTCTTGCCTCGCAACCCCTGCGTGTCACGAACAATCAATCGCTTCGTGGTGAAAATCGCCGAGTCACGGAAGGTTGCATATGCGGCGACCGTTTGCTCGCCGGGAGCCATGAGATTCGCGACGTCTTGCGGGATTGGAATCTCATGCCGGAACATCCAGTTTGATGGGGCCGATTCTTTTCTCATCAGCGGATTCCTTTCTGCTACCCTGTCAGCTTGCTACAAGGAGGCAAGTATCGACGCTCCAAGCCCCCGTTCCTTAACGAACAGGTGCTGCCACGAAATGAAGTCAAGAATCTCCAAAACACCCTAGCTTAGTTCAAAACCAAAAATACAGCCCCTACTTTAAAATCTCTAGATGCAGTGTCGTCATGTTAGCATACCTGCCATTTACGACAATCCAAACGGCACCCTTAGCATGATGCAGATTGCGTTGGCTGCCAGACGATGAACTTTTAGCTAGTCCAGACTCATAAAACGCACGTAGCGATCAATATATCGAACAACTGCAAGTCCACCCCGTTACATCGCAGCAAGCTAAAGCCAATCCTCACTAATATTATTTATTTAAACCCACAAACTCAAAAATTAGAATCAATATCTAAAGGTCATAATCATGCTCATCCAAATAAATCTGCACAAATTTCTCCTGTTCATTTCTGCAATTCCTAGTGACAATACGGTCGAAATTACGGCACAAAAAATTTTTATCGGCGCGACAAAAACGATCTAAAAAACAAGAAACCTCATCCAACAATTTTTTATCGTTTTTCCTAATCTCATATTCATCAACAGCTATCAGCAGATGTGACATCACTGCGTCAATAAAAGATTGTAAAATTTTACTTTCAAACTTCCTGTTAGAGATAACAAGCTGGGCGTAAAGCTGAACCATAACATCATATAAATTTTTGAGCTTGTCACGATAATTTGATAGCTCTCGCTCAACCAAAGAGTCACTTAACTCACGCTCAATAAGTATAAGGCAATAGTGAGCCTCTAAATTAAGCTGTGCAATGCGAATTCGAGCTGCAATCTTTTCAGATCTTCGAGCAAAAAAATACCCTATAAGGGATCCAACAACCGTCGCAAATAAACCAAAATAAGCATCCTTGGAAGCTATACTGCTTAAAAAATTAAAAAAATAATCTATCACGCAATCTTCCCAAACAACCAATAAACATTACTATTAAAAATATAAACAATAATATATGATCTAACTGAACCATAAAATACATCCAGTTAGCCCAATTGTAAAGTACTCGATCGCACCTCAGGAAAAGGTACATCAAGGAGCGATGCAAAAATATTATCGACCAAAATGACGTCCCTACCACAAATCAAAATAATTTCATAAATCGGCCCCAACTCGATACACCTAATATCATGGTTAAGTGCGTCAATCCATTGCCGCGTATTTTCCTCAGGAATGACACTAGATCCAGCAACCGAAGGCTGATGCAGCAAAAGTGCTATATCTTCTTCCCTTTTTTGCGGTGACTTTGCAGTGAGCTTCTCTAGTTTAAAAAGAAGTCTTCTTTTTTCAGGCTCGCCGATATTCATTTTATGTGGACGAATCTCTGCTCTTAGGTATTGGGCCACAATTTCAGCGGTGCGCCTACCGATTACACCAGTACCCGGAACAAGATTCTCATGTTTCTTTTTGTCTATAGATTTTTGTACTTTTTCAATTTTATTTCGAAGATCAAGCCATTGCCGCTCGGAAACGCAATTATTAAGATAATCGCAGAAAATATCTTCATCTATGAAAAAATTAACATAATAACGGATGGCGCTAAAAGGGTGCACTTTGCTTTTTTCTAAATACATTATCCAACATATCTACTAGGAATCAAACTCAAGCAAACTATTTTTTACAGATAGGATGGCATCCACGTCCTCAGTTTGATCATCAAAAAAACCGTCTGGCCATATCAATATATCATTGTATTCATCCAAATCGATCGGCGATAAATTATAACCTATAACTTTTTTAGTATCGCCATTGCAACACGGTTCTGCCCATACGAAATCTACTTTAGTCTCAGGCGATTCGGGCGGAACCTCATTTTGGGAAATCTTACTTTCAATTTCTTCAAGTGATCTCTCAAGTATGATCTTACGTAGACGAGTAACAATATATTCGCTATGTGTCTCACATACAATATTTACGCGTTCTGACTCCTTATATAATAGTTGTGCGAGCCCACTTTGAATTGCCGGGTGCAAGTGTAGTTCTGGTTGCTCTAGTATTACCAATGAGTGTCTGGGCGCCGATAATAAGAGTGCGAGTACCGGGATTACCTGGCTAACTCCAGTTCCCATTTCGGTAAGATCCCGATCAGCACCATGCTGTTTAATTTTAATGGCATAACCGAATCTCCCGACTTGTTCGACCTCTACATGATCACCAATACCGATAGTCTTTACCATATCATCAAGTTTTTCTTTTGCATCTTTATCCAAAGATGCTTTTCCTTGACTTTTTTTTGAATTTCTGGTAGGACTTCTAATGAAAGATCTATGAAGATACTCAGCAGTAGAGCCACCATTGATCCCCAAAGGAATATTTGGTGTTGTATACGCAGATCCATAGGCAGCTTTTGGTTCAGCACGCAAAGGGCCGAGGTAGCGAATCCCAGCAAGAAAGTTATCAATCCCATCAGTAACAATCCCAATCAATCTTGATGCGATTATTAAATTTTCTTCTGCTAGCGCATCTTCCTCGATTGTGGAATGAGATAATCTAAATGGATGGGTACTAGGACTTGAGAGCAGCTCGAAGTTGGGTTTAGCGCCCGAACTCGATTCAACTTCTGTTTCTTTGAGAAAATTCGTCGCTATTTCGTTTATTATCTTCTTCTTTTTATTTATGCCAATTTTTTCTTTATTTTCTTTCGTTTCCTCCTCTAAAATTTCCCAATACTTTATTACTGCGGCCATAGTCTTGCTTTGTAGCTTTTCTTTAATATCGTTAAACTCTTCTAAGGATACTTTTCTAGTTATAAAATAATCAATATTATCATGCACCTCGTCGGGCCTATCATGCTCCTTATCACTGTCGCGCTTATAACGCCTCTCAGCACGCAGCATTAATTCAGCAAGTTCCGAAAATGCTGAAGAACGTCGTCGAAATCGAGGATTTCTAACCATTTTTTTTTCCAATAAAATCTTTTTTATATTTTTTCTAATTACATTTTCTCGTAACTTAAAATGGTAAAATTCTGGGTTAAATCCATTTAGAAAAGTCGTCGTTGTTCTAATTTCTCTATTCATCACAGCGAGTACTCGAAGGACGTCCAGGTTAGATGAAGCTGCGTTTATATTTTCACTAAGATATTCAGCGGTATTTACGGCGATATTATTTACATTACGATTTTCGCATTGCATTATGATATAATTATCTTGTTTGAGGACCATCTCCTGGACAGATAACCCAGAGAGTTCTTCGAAATTTGGCTTGAGACGCATTTCAAAAATGAAAGGTTTATTAAAGTTGATATTTTCCTCTTCGCCACGATTGTACAGGCGCTCCGAAAGCTCAGATAGGTATCTTAATTTGGCAAATTCGAACTCGAATCTGTACAATAAGCTTCCCGAGGAAGAATTATCATTAATGCTATCTTTTGCATCCCCCAGCATCAGGATCGATCCATTTGTACGCACACGTTCGCCTTTACTTTGAGCTAATATTAGCAGGCTTTGAATCAGCGACGACTTTCCCGTACTATTCTTTCCCACGAGGAGGGTCATCCCATTAATAGGAAGTTGCGCTTTTGCCACTCCTCTAAAACCTTCTACCTGTATGGATTTTATTTTAATTCGACTCATACCACCCATCTACCCTTCATCAGTCGACAGCGCAGCAACAAACGCTTCCTGAGGCACGGAGACAGACCCGATGCTCTTCATGCGCTTTTTGCCTTCTTTTTGCTTTTCCAGAAGCTTGCGCTTCCGTGAGACGTCTCCACCATAACACTTTGCGAGCACGTCTTTGCGTAAAGCGCGAATATTTTCTCGGGCGATGATTTTTGAGCCAATGGCAGCCTGTACGGGAACCTCGAATTGTTGACGTGGAATCAATTCTTTGAGCTTAACGGTCATCTTGTTTCCGTACCACTGCGCATTGTCTCTATGCACAATGGCGGAGAAGGCATCAACGGGTTCTCCCTGGAGCAAAATATCCACCTTGACCAGGTCAGATTGCTGTTCGCCGGCTTCTTCGTAGTTGAGTGACGCGTACCCTTTTGTGCGCGATTTGAGCATGTCAAAGAAGTCGAAAATAATTTCGCCTAGGGGCATTGTGTAGCGGAGTTCTACGCGATCTTCGGAGAGATAATCCATTCCCCCCATTTGCCCCCGTTTGGACTGGCAGAGTTCCATGGTGGTGCCAACATATTCGGCGGGAACAATGATGGTTGTTTTGACAATGGGCTCCCACACTTCCCGGAGTTTCCCGCCGGGCCAGTCGGAGGGATTGTGCACAATGAGTTCACTGCCGTCTTCGGTAACTACGCGGTAGTTCACAGACGGCGCGGTGGAAATGAGGTCCAGGTCGAATTCGCGCTGGAGTCGGTCGCGAGTGATTTCCATGTGCAGAAGTCCCAAGAATCCGCATCGGAACCCAAACCCGAGGGCGACGGAGGTTTCGGGTTCAAAGGTGAGCGCGGCGTCGTTAAGCTGTAGTTTCTCCAACGCGTCTCTCAAGTCGGGATAGTCGGCCTGAGAAATGGGGAACAGCCCCGAATACACCATGGGTTTGGGTTCTTCGTAGCCTTTGAGGGGTTCCTCGGCACCTTTGGTGGCCCAGGTGACAGTATCGCCGACTTTGGATTGGCGGACGTCTTTCACACCGGTAATCAAATAGCCGACTTCCCCCGGCCCCAGCCCGGAACATTTCTTGGGAGTGGGGCTAACGATGCCTATTTCCAGCAATTCGTGCGTAGCGCCCGTGGACATCATGCGGATCTTCTGGCGCGGTTCCAGGCGGCCGTCCACCATGCGGATATAGGTGACTACGCCGCGGTAGGTGTCGTAGACGGAGTCGAAAATCATGGCGCGCGCGGGGGCGTCGGCACCCGGAATTCCCGACGCACCGGACTCCGCAACCTCAGAAGACGGCGGCGGCACCAGGTCACACACGCGGTCCAGAAGCTCGGGCACGCCCTCCCCCGTCTTGCCGGACACGCGCAGCACATCCTCCGGCTCGCAGCCAATAATATGGGCGATTTCCAGGGCATACTTGTCGGGGTCGGCGGCGGGAAGGTCGATTTTGTTCAACACCGGAATGATTTCCAGGTCATTTTCCATCGCCAGGTACAGGTTCGCCAACGTTTGAGCCTCGATGCCCTGCGCGGCGTCGACAAGCAAAATAGCGCCCTCGCACGCCTCAAGCGCGCGGGAGACCTCATATGTGAAATCCACGTGGCCGGGAGTATCAATGAGGTGCATGACAATCTCCTCCCCCGCATGCTCCCCACTGCGTGGCACCCACGGCAAACGAACATTCTGCGCCTTAATGGTAATGCCGCGCTCGCGCTCAATATCCATATTGTCCAAATACTGATCGCGCATATCACGCGCCTCAACAACACCAGTAAGCTGCAAAATACGATCCGCAAGCGTGGACTTACCATGATCAATGTGGGCGATGATACAGAAGTTACGAATCCTGCTAGGGTCCGTGAAAGTCTTCTCCGCGAAATTCTGGGCCATAGCTGTTGACACTACCGAAACAAACCCAGCTAGGCTAAACCCATGGACACACCAAGGGGCACCAACGGCCTGCACAAACCCCGCAAGCCACTCCGCCGCCGAATCCGACGCACCCTCAAACGCATCCGGCGCCCCGAAGCCATCACCTTAGAAGAAGGACTAGACAAACTCGCCGAACTTCTCGGCCTCCACGACACGCGTATCGACGACCCCGAAGAACGCGCCGCCGTCACCACCGTCCGTCCCACCGAACACCACGCGCGCTCCATCTACTATGCGCCCGACATGGACGGACAAGCCGACCCAGGGGAAGTCATCTGGGTGTGGATCCAACCAAACCTGCCCGGGCACCCCGCCCGCGAACGCGCCATGGTCGTGGTCGGGCGCTCCCAACACCTACTCCTTGGCCTGCTCATCTCCCCCAACCCCGAACACGCCAACGAAGACAACTGGATAGACATCGGATCCGGCGGCTGGGACGTCGCCGGGCGCCAATGCTGGGTGCGACTCGACAAAATCCTCGAAGTCCCCGAATCCACCATCCGGCGCCAAGGCGCCATCATCCCGAAAAGCCGCTTCGAACGCATCGCCCAACGCCTCCGCAGCGACTACAGCTGGGTGTGAGTTGCTTTTTACCCTGGGAGTTTGTTACATTTTCAGACTGTTGTTGAAAAGACGGTGCCACCCCTAAAGACGCAGGCAGGACCTTGGGTCTGCGCAGGTGACACCCCCAGATAGCTAAGAGGTAACACGCTATGGCAAACATCAAATCCCAGATCAAGCGCATCCGCACCAACGAAGAACGCCGACTGCGCAACAAGTCAGTCCGCTCCGCAGTGCGCACCGAAATCCGCAAACTCCGCGAAGCCGTTGACGCAGGCGACAAAGCCGCCGCCGAAGCCCAGCTCCGCGTCGCATCCCGCGCCCTGGACAAAGCCGTGAGCAAAGGCGTGTTCCACCGCAACAACGCAGCCAACAAAAAATCCAACATGGCTAGCGCCGTGAACAAGATGGGCTAGTTGCTGGCGCTGTTGTGACCCGCTTTCAGGCTTGGTTTTCCTGCCTGGAGGCGGGTTTTGTATGTTGGGGATGCGGTGTTCGAAGTTTGCTTATGCTCAAGCACGAAAAGTGGGCATTTTCGAGCTCGGAGGTAAGCACATTTTGCGGGGGTCAAGTTTGCTTATGTTCAGGCACGGAACCCTTTGTGTCTGGGTGGTTGTGAACCGGGGTCCCCTTACCCGGTAAGACAAGCCACCCACCTCGGAAAGGCACAGAGACCATGACCACCACACCCCCTGCCAACACCACACAGGCTAAGACACAGCCAGCCCCGTACCGTCGCATCACCGACCACACCACAGCCATCCTGATCCAGATCATCACCCAACTCCACCCCACAGCCGACCCGAACCAGGCAGAACTGATCTGCCACACCCCCGGCGGCACCAGCGGCACCCACCTGGTGTCATGTCGTATCCTCAACTGGCTCACCCCTACCCAACCAGTCAGTGACTACACCTACCGCCTCCGCCAACTGACAGGCTGCGCCTACCACTTTTTGCCCTACGGATGGAAAACCCACTACGCCCACCAGCTGGGCCTGTACCCAGCCAGACTGCGCCGCTGGATAACCCACACCCCACACCTTATCCCCGATACCCTGATCGCCACACCGACCGACCCGATCATTGATGGGCTGCCCAACAGTATGTGGCAGGAATTAGATAACCTGGGCACACCCATCCCAAAAACCCTGCTCACCCCCGAAGTCAAACGCCTCGTGGTGGTGGCCTGCAAAACCCAAACCCGCATTCCGGCCCGCGAATTCGCCCACCGGTTGGGGGTAAGCCGTAGGATGCTGGAATCCTGGGAAGCAGCCCTAGCCGATGGCAGCATCACTGCCTTGGCGTGTCCCCGCAAAACCGGAACACTCACCCGTGATCAAGCACAGGAGATTATTCACATGCAGCAGCAACACCGGGATAAAGACCGCTATATCACCGAGTTGGAGCATCAACTTTCCCAGGCCCGTATTGAACGCGACCGGTTGTCCAAGGCGGTGGATGCGTTGGGAAAAGCTATCAAGACCATGCCCGACCCTTGCGAGGATCCTGGCGGGGACAATCCCACCTGACCACCAGCCAAGCCCGCAGACGGGATGCCTTCTACGCCGCCGAACAGCACTTAATTGACACTCTGACCGACCCGATAGCCGGTGCTGGGATGAGCAAGACTCAGGCCTTGAAGATCATTGGGCTGGGTAAATCCTCCCTGTTTTACCGCACCCACCCCAGGCCACCGGTAGGCAATCCCACACCATCCAGCCAGCGTGCTCATCCCCACCGACTGGGTGCGGTGGAACAGCAACGCATTTGGGAGATGATCACCGACCCGCGGTATGCGTCTATGAGTATCCGGCAGGTTTTCTACGACCTGTACAACAATGGTGTGTATCTGGGGTCGTTGCGTAGTTTCCACAGAGTTGCCGCCCGTTACCGAACCAGCGGTGATGCCACGGATAGGGCAACCATCGTCAGTGGTGGTGCCGCTGCAAAGGCTGCTGGTGTGCCAAGCCATCGGCCGGTGACTGTGACTGCGACTAAACCGGGGCAGATTGTGTGTTGGGATGTTA
>ERZ772979.59-NODE-59-length-93538-cov-9.667095_pt1 | contig 93538 bp, 125 predicted proteins | sample MGYA00511130_ERZ772979 | MGnify/ENA primary metagenome ERZ772979 (study PRJEB29015, sample SAMEA2738103) | human oral metagenome | biome: human oral; feature: human-associated habitat; material: saliva | place: China | collected 2186 ...
AATAAATATATATAAATGTTATCATGTCAATAGCTGAAAGATTAATAGAACTAAAGCTCATTAAACATAATCTTAAAAGGATTATTAATGGGCTTGGTGGGCGTTGCGGTGAAAATTTTACTCTATATCATACAGATTTAGAGAAATTAATCACGGAAAGAGATACTGGTAATGAATATTTTACAAACTTTAATATTTCAGATGATATTACAAAAATAGGTGATTACGCTTTTCCAAATGCTAAATTTACAAGTATAAATGTCCCCTCATCAGTAAAAAGAATTGGTGAGAGGGCTTTTTACAATAACAGGTCTCTTACGTCTGTAACATTTGATGAAGGTGTTACTCAAATTGGTAATGACGCTTTTAATAATTGTTCAAATTTAGAACAAATTAACCTACCGCAAAGTCTTGAATATATAGGTGGTGGTGCATTTAATAATTGCCGTAAACTTTCAAGAATAAAACTGCCTACAAACATCAAAGAAATAGGTAGTTATACATTTGCAAATAACAGAGAATTTACTAATTTTGAATTTCCATCAATGGTTACAAGAATTGGTGATAATGCTTTTAGTAATTGTAGAAAGCTGGGTAATATAACATTACCAGATAATTTAACTTATATTGGTAGAGAAGCATTTGCTTATAACCAAGTTATGACGGAAGTCACTATCCCAGATACTGTAACAACATTAGGTAATGGTGTATTTGCTTATTGCATGAATTTAGAAAAAGTTACATTTCCAGAACATGCCATTATTAATTTAACAGATGGTACTTTTAAATTTTGTACAAAACTTAGAGAAGTAAACCTTCCAAATGGTATTACTACTATATCATATATTATGTTTCAGAATTGTGCTAATCTTACATCAATAACAATACCAGAAACTGTTATAAGTATTGGTCGTAATGCTTTTATGAATTGCACAAAATTAAATGATATACAATTATCTCAAAATCTAACAAATATAGGTAATTCGACTTTTTATGGGTGTACAGCATTATCTTCTATAACTTTACCTAATAGTGTACAGGCGTTTGGTGATTCAACATTTAGAGAATGTACCAATTTACAGAATATTATAATCCCAGAAGGTGTAACAAAACTTGAAAATAATTTATTTTTTAATTGCAAATCTTTAACAGAAGTTACTCTCCCATTAACATTAGTTACTATGGGATTAAATATTTTTTGGGGTAACACATTACTCACAAATATTACTATTCCAGAAAATGTAACTACTATAGGTAATAGCTGTTTTCAAGATTGCAGTTCTATAACCAGTATCACATTACCAGAAGGTTTAAAACAATTAGGAAGTTCTTGTTTTCAAGGTTGTGTAAAACTTCAATCGTGCAATATACCAAATCAGGTAACACGTATCGAACCTAATATTTTTAACAGATGTCAAAGTTTAACTTCAATTACAATACCCGACTCAGTAAATTATATTGGTAATAGTGCATTTGACGGATGTACTAAATTACAAAATGCTAATATTCCTAATGGTGTAACAAGATTAGAAGATAGAGTTTTTAATAATTGTGCATCATTAACAAACATCACAATACCCAATACAGTAACATTTATTGGACAATATGTATTTGGTGGATGTAATAATATAACAGAATTAATTATTCCAGAAGGAGTTGAAACAATATCACAAGGTGCCGTTCACGCCTGTCAGAAATTAGAAAAAATAGTAATACCACACTCAGTTAAAGAAATTTTAGGACAAGGGATTTTTTATGCGCATCCAAAATTAACTGATGTTATATATAACGGAACTAAAGAAGAGTGGAAGAAAATCAAAAAAGCTACTAACTGGTGGACAGGTTCCCCATTAGCTATAATAAAATGTACTGATGGGAATTTTCCGCTAAGAAATTATTTATCAACAGAACCATAAAAAATACAGCATAAAAATATATGCTGTATTTTTTATATTTTTAGTATCCTACAATTTTATCTCCATAAAACTCTTTCCAACGTGGAATATTAATATTCTTATATGTTTCAACAGCAGCCATTGGTACTTCTATTCTGTCAATAACACTGAAAGGACTATTAGGCATAATAGGTGGTACTAATGATTGGAAACGTACAGTACTATTAGATGTAGAATGTACATAAAAATAATTTTCTAATTTTTGAATAGTTGAAGGAAGAATAAAGTTGCTACACAAGACATTATCAAAAGCACTATATTCTATTTCTTCAAGACCTTCTGGTAGGTTAATTTCTTCTAATTTAGTACAAGCGTTGAATGCTAAGAAACCTATTTTTTTGATTTTTTTACCGAAGTGAACATTATTAAGATTACCACATTCACTAAAACATTTACTTCCTATTTCTTTAATAGTATCTGGTATTATAACTTCATTAATACCAGTTTCACTAAACATGCCTGAATTTAATTCGCTACCCTGATAACTACTTAAATCAACCTCAGTTATACCATCAGTTCCATCTCCATTTAAAGTAGCAAAACCATACGGAAATTCATTAGTCATATTCAAAGTATTCCATCCTTCCTTTAACTCAAACCTTTCACTTTGTGGTCTCATCTCATCATCAAGGAATTTATTAATAGTTATACCACCTCGTTGAGTAAATAATCTAATAATATTTAGCTTAGGACGATTGTACTTGACTGACCCTTTTAATTGAGAGACAGCACCTATAAATGGCTCCAAATATTCACTTCCATTTATATAGGTTTCAAGTTCACTTGAACTACTAAATAATTTAAAATTTTTCATAAATTGCTTTTTAAATATAAATATTATTAGTTAATATTCTAATGTAAAAATAATTTCATTAGTAAGACTATAATAATCATTTCTATAGCACCATACATAGTCCATAATGCGTCCTTTTTATCTGGCACATTTCCCTTAAAGTATCTTGGGTCAAACCAATACTCTTTGCCAAACGCAAATAAAGCCGTTATAAGCGTTGATATTGCTACAGAAGTATAAATATTAACACCCAATACTAATAACGCAATACAGGTTAAAAAAAACACTAAAGAACCGACTTCTTTATGTATTAACTTATCCTTCTCTACATTATCTACAATCCAAGTGAAAAGTTTCGCTAATTTTTCCATTAATCACCCTTTCCAACTATTTTCTTAAGTGCTTCATCAAGACCTACTAATTTATCTTCTAAAGCCTTAACTCTTTTAGCCAATGCACTTTCATCTCCTACCAATGAATCAGCATATTTAATTAAATGGTCTGTAGATGAAAATGAAACTACTTTATCAGCACTATTTTTTATAGATAAAGTTTCATATCCGTCAGCATAGTTAACAGCAATCTCTCCATAATCCATTACTGAAGAATCTGGTAATTTAGGAGTAACAACTCCGCCAGCAGCCGTGTTTGTATCTTTTGATTTTAAATGAAGAATCTTTCCCATAATCGTTTTATTTATTTTAATCTCTATAAAATATAAACATTTATTATACTTAATAAAGATTACTTAACTAAAAGAGCTGTGCTATGAAGAAGCACAGCTCTTTAATTTATTTATTAAAATTAATAAGTACCTCCGTCAATACTCTTTAATATAAGTGTACCATCAGCAGCAAAACCAAAGTTAGCAATATTCTCTTCTGTAATTGCATCAGCTGCTTTTACAGAAACCTTAGAAGGGTCATCAGTAGCAACCTTGATACCATCTCCAGCCTTTACAGAAGAACTCTTACCGTCTATTGTTGCGTAAAGTTTAGCAATAGCAGTATTGATATTATCACCCTCAGCAGGTTCTGCAGCAGTTGCTGTTGCATAATTCTTCAATGTAATAGTACTACCATCAATTACTAATTTAGCGGTAGAAATCTTATCAGGATTTTTAGTCACAGGTACTTCTGCATCATTCAAAAGAATCTTATCAAGTTTAGTATCTTTTAAATCATTCAAAGAAGCAGCAACTACTTCCTCATTCTTAATGATTTCTTCCTCTATGTTTTTAACAGCTTGAGTAACTGTACTATTTTCGGTTATACCAGTGAAACCCTTTGTATCGGCTGTAAAGCCTTTCAATTTAACATTATCACCAGCAACATTATCAGATACAGTAAATACTTTACCGCCATCAGCACCAGCACTTTCTACTACAGATACATGTTGATTAGTATCAGCAGAAACGGTTACAGCTGCATTTTTCTTAGCATTTTCAATTGCAGTCTTTACACCTGTTAACTTAAGACCATTCTCGTCTACAGTAAGGTATTCTTCTGAATCAGTAGCCAATTTAACAGATACTTCTCCAGCTTCACTAACCTGAAGACCTGATTTAAACTCTGATTGTGCCAAAAGTGTTGAACAATCAACATATACAGTCTGGTCTTTACCATTAACGTCAACATAAACATATTTTAAGAACTGACCAGATTTATGCGCATCATTTTCAGCTACAAGTTCAAGAGATTTTAAAGAACTATCTTTGTATATTTTAATATGCTTTCCTTCTGCAAGGTCAGCGCCACCTTTACCAACAATAGTATATTCTTCCTTAACAGTTGTATCTGTTGGGGTTACAGCTGAGAAAGTTACAGAAGCGTATAACGCATTATTTTCATCTTTAGCAAGAATCTTATCGTCTGCCTTAATACTAACGCTTGCTTTAGCAGCATTATTCTCAATCTTAGACAAAGCTTGTGCGATAGTATCATCTTCTGATATTGCGCCTTCTTCTGTACCTTTAGCAAAACCTTTCAGTTTAACATCTTTAACAGGGGTTTTTACTGCTGCTACCTTACCATTTGCCTGTGCTACAGATGTGATAATAGAACCCTCTTCAGATACTTCAGCAAGTGTCATACCTGTAGTTGCATCTTTAATCTTCTTGTCAACAGAACCAGTGGTAGAGTCGTCACCATTTAAAGTTGCAAGTTCATCTTCTAACTCCTTTACAGTCTTAGTAGCTGCACCCTTCAACTCTGAAACTGCATTATCAGCATATTTTTTAGCACCTAATACAGACTCACTATCCTTGGTATCATTAGCGGTATCACCTTTAAGTGCAGCAATAGCCTTCGCTACAGTATCAGTTGAAGAGAAACCATCACCTAATTTAGCCTTCAATTCATTTAATGCTAAATCGGTTACAGAACCTGCAGAACCGTCTGTTAAAAGTGTATAAGATGATTTCTCATCTGTAGTGTGGAAAAGTGCCAAAAGAGTTTTTACCTCCGCACCCTCTTTATATCGTCCAAGGACAGGAACACCATCCTTAACCGTCTTATTAGTTGCAAATTCGTCTAACTTAGCAATAGCTTCTGCTCTTGTATTAGAAGGTGTTAAGTTTCTGAATAATTGAATGTGTTTGTTTAAAGCCATAATATTATAATAAATTATTTATTTGTTATTAATAAGTATCTTTTTCAGGTTTTCCCTCAATATCCAAAGTGTCTTTTAAGTCATCTACGACATCTTTTAATTTTTGAATATCATTATTAAGTTCCTGAACCTTAGTATCATAAACAGATTTTTGAACCACATCACCTACCATATCTTGTACGTCAACTTCTAAATTACTTCCACCAGTAACAACGAATGTAATTTTCTTAGTAGCTGGATTGTAAGAGGCAGATTGAATGACATTATTAGTAGGGATATCAATATTACCTATCTCGTTTCCGCCTTGTTTTACAACATAACGTTTAGACACTCCAGTAGGTGCAACACCATCTATTAAAGAGATAGTAGAAGCAGTGCTTGCGCTTAAAGCTGCAATAGCTGCATCCTGTTGCTGATTCTTATTTTCTAAAGCCTGTTCTTTATTATCTTGTTCAGTATTTTTAGATTTAATACTGTTTATATCTGCAGTGTAATCTTTACTTCCCGTGCAAGAGCAATTACCGCCACCGATACTTAGTCCCTTAAATTCGTCCTGTTCTCGATAACCATACGCTATTAACGGATTAATTTTTCTTTTAGCCATATATTAAATATTTATCTATTTTCTAAAGTTTTAATTCTTTCGTCCATCTTATGAATTAAATTTACTAACTCATTTTGGAAATCATAATTAGCGAATGCTTCATGCATACGTTTGTGAAGTACGTCAAGAATACCATTACCAGAATTATCGTAATTAGCAATACCTGTTTCAACATTCTTCAACTCTGATATATAACCAATATCCTTTGTCAACTTGGTAATTTTCTCAGTTGCTTCAAGAAGTTTAGCTTCATACTCTCGTTTTAAATCATTTTTCAATTGAAGTAATTTAGCTTCAACTTCTGGTTTAGAATAAACATCTTCTTTGTTAGCTTTATCCCCATCAAGTTTATTAATATCACGAACGAGGTCGTCCACATTTAGTTCTTTAGCTTTAATGTTAGATTTCCATTTATCTTTCAATAAAGATGTCAGAGGACTAAGTTTCTCATCAAGTTGTGATTCATCTACTTTGCCAGCAAGTTTATCATTTAAAACACCAACTTTATTATCAACAGCAGTAACTTCGTCACGAGTTGCACCGCTAAGTAAAGGCATATACTTATTAGCTGCTTCCGTCTTGGTTAATAATGTAGGTGATAAGTTTTCTAAAGCGTCAACTCTTGTATTTGTATTATCAAGATTGTCTTTAGAGGCTTTAGTAGCGACATCATTCCTTAATGCAGCTATTGTATCATTAGCCTCAGTTAAAGCCGTTAAATCAGCTTTATTGCGGTTTAAAGTATTCAAAGTTACTTCTGTTGCACCACTGTAGTTGGCAAATTCACTTTTATCAAGTTTACCATCTACAACTACTTTTAATGCATTAAGCTGTTGTCTTTGAACATCTATATTTACTGTATTACCACTAATTTTAGCTGATAACTCATTATTCTTATCATCTATACCTCTATTAAGATTACGTAAAGAATCTTCAATATCAGTTTTATTGGCTTTTACGTTATCCAATCGTGTTAACTCAGTATGTACACCACGTAAATCTTCGGAATTAGCATCAATAAGAGTTTTGAGTTTATCATCTTCCTCTTTACGTACTAACTTCTCATTATCAAGATTTTCTTTCTGTGCCTGTATTTTACCTTCAGTATCAACAAAACGAGATGTAACATCATTGCCAAGTGCATCTATTCTATCACTTAGACCTTTTTCTTTAGCGTCTACCGTTGTAGAAAGTGTATCAATACTACCCTTAAGTTCATTTTCCTTAGTAGTAGCTCTTGTCACTTCTTCCTGAATAGCGTCTGAATTTGCTTTCTCTGCACCTTTTGCACGTTCAATTTCTTCTGCTAAAGCCAACTTGTCCGCCTTATTAGAAAACAAATCAACAATACCCTTACTATTCTTAGCAACGGTATCTTTTAAATCACCAAATGTGCAAACATTCTGATTAATATCATCTATAACATCGTAAATACCATTTACAACGTCATTAATTGTTTTTACAGATTCAATCGGTGCGTACTTACCATCGCTTTCATCTTTGGTATAATACTTATCTGGGAATCCGTCTACTTTCTTAGACAATTCAGAAATTGTATCAGACAATTTACCTTCACCTGCAAGTGCATCTACTTTTTCTTTTATAGATTCAATATCATTGGTGTTATGCTGTACCTTTTCGCCTAAATCAGCAATCTTATTAGTATTATTATTAACAGATTCAATCGTTGCCGTAATGGCAGTTTCCACTTGACCGAACTTTCCGTTCAAGTCGCCAATCTCTTTATCCTGTCTATCATCAGTGTTATGATTACCACCGCAACCACAACCAAAAGAAAAAGGATTAAGCAGATTACTTTCTCTATATGCCCAATAATTTAAAGCCATTATATATATATGTTGTTTATAATAATTATTATTACATATAAATATTTATATAATGGGTAAAACATGCCTATTTAATCAAAATGGAGAAAATAAAGTTTAAAGAAGGTGATTACATCATCAATAGAAAAAGTGGTGACATAGCGATATTTGATAAAGTTGATAAAAAAGGTTATATGTTGTTCAAGAAATATTATGGTAAGATGTTTAAAGAATTTAAAGATGTAACCAAATTTACCTTACAAATAAATTACCAAAAATTCTATGATATATGCACTTCTGAAGAAAAAGAAAAATTCAATAAATTATTATGAAAAGTTTAACAGAAAGTATTATTAAAAATATTATATTGGAAATATCTGGACATAATATTTTATATATCGGTTTATTGCTTGATGATAAATCAAGAGATAGACTATTAAAGATTACAGAAAGTGTAGTTGGAAACTGTGCAATTAAAGATGCTAAAACATTCTGCCACCATATGACAATTGCTTTTAAAAATAATATAAGCCAAGGTCTTTTGGAGTGGGCACAAGAACACGAAGGGGAAAATTACGAAATGATTGTCAAGAAGATAGGATTAAGTAATAAAGCTTGCGCTATTAGCGTAGAAACAGAATGCCCGTCGCTTAACCAAATAAAACATATTACACTGTTTACGCATAATGGCGGTAAACCAGTAGATAGTAACTATATCGAAGATTGGGATTTCGTCACTCCATTTAAATTAAACGGATATGTAAAAATAGTACGTAAATTTTAATTAATTAACTGAATTAATTTGCATACAATAAAAAAAATATCTACTTTTGCAAATAAATTATTATACATAATATAGATATGAAAAAAATTAAAGATTTTATTTTATGCATGGTTTCTCCAACCGCATTCATGTTCATGATAGTTTCATTTGTTATATTTTATCTATTGATACAATTCACAATAAAGATAGTTTTATAGTTTTTAAGAAGATATGTATATTAGTTACGAATAATACAAACGTATTAAAGAAGAATTGTATAGAAGGATGCGTGGTGAACTAACTGAAGAAGAGAAGAGACAGAAAGAAGAAACTTAAAAAGCTACCAAACGGTTTGATATTGTTTGGGAATTATGATAATATAAAATATTGTTAATAAGCACGTTAGAGTTTGCTCACGACATTTCTGTCGGTAGCAAAAGTTCAAAGGAGGACCGTCAATCCTCCTTTTTCCATATATACCTAAATAATCCGCAGTCCCATATCTTATATGCACCAATTTCTTTCGTCATTTCACTTTCTGTTAATGATAAAGATAAACCATATTTTTTATGTAATTTACTTTTTCTAAAATTGAATTTATGTAATCTATTCGTAGAACTAACTGACGGCATATAATATCTATAATCTGGTGGTAATGTTTTATCTAACTTAAATCCAAGTAATGTATATAAATTACTATCAGACATTAATGTCCATCTTCTATCAGCAAATGTCTTAATAACCGTTGGATTATATGATTTAACAAAATATTTAAATAACTTTCCACCAATACCAGAACAATTATATTGAATATCGCTTGCAAATCTGGTTAAATTCCAAGTATTGTTATTCTCTCTCAAAAAAGACATAACACCAACTAATTTATCTTCATAAAAACATCCTAAATAAATTGATGATGAAACAAATCCTTGTATATGATTATTATTCAAAAACGTTTCTGCTAATTCTTTATCAATTTCATTAATATAACATCTTCTACCATAAATTTTAGGGAAATCATTATTGCATTTAACTATATGCAGAATTTTATTTAAAACTAAATCTTTATTATTAATAAACTCATCTTCAAAGATAGTTATCAGATTAATACCTTTATCATTACATTTCTGTAATTTATCAAGATGATATGACTTATCAATACCGCATAATTCAGAATGCCATCTAATACCATTATATTCTATTGCAATATTTAAAGACGGTATATAAATGTCTAATTCCTTTCCGTTAAGTATATTTCTATCATGTCTAATAATTTCAACAGATAAATGTTCTGCTAAAAAATTATAGATTTCATCTTCCGATTTAGAAATTAATTTAGCACATAAAGAACAACCACTACCTCTTAAATGATTGCGTGGGTCTTGAGAAAATAAACCATGTGTAGGACAAACAATATTTACTAAATTTCTTCTATTGATATATCCAATATTTTCATAAGAATACTTACCGTTATGAATAATATTAGCTTGATTAATAAAATCGTCCGTTCTATTTAACAAAGTTAATTTACTTTTTTCAGATTGTTTAATTTTGTTATTTTCAGTCTTACATAAAGGACAACCATGACCTTTTAAATGTAATATTGGCACCTGATAAAAAAGACCATGTTCTTTACAAATTATACCAACCTTGGTTCGTGCATTCATGTAATTAACTTTAGAATAATCATACTTATCTCCATGAATATTCTTAGCTTCTTTTATCCATGATTCAGTATTATAAGTTTTGCAAAACTTACTATAACAAGAACATCCATGTCCAGCTAAATGACTATTAGGAAGTTGATATAATACATTACCGCAATTCTTACATATTATTTTAACCTTTGTTTTAGCATCCTTATAACATGTTTCCGAATAATCATACTTATCTCCATGAACAAAAATTGCTTCAGAAATAAATTCTTCTGTTGTTTTTTTCTTTCTTCCACCAGTATGAATCGAAACAGTAGAAGTGTTTCTTACCTGTTCTTTATCACCTTGTTTACCTGTTTTCTTCATAAGAATAGAATTATTCAACAGAATAGTTTTAACTTTAAGTTTTCCAATATGAAATTTATCTGCGATATAATTCACACCATGATTTGTTGATGTATATATATTACAAATTTCTTTTTCTTGTTCGGATGTTAAAGTAATCTTTTTCATAAATGCAAAGATACAAATAAAAAATAAAAGAGACAAAAAAAAGAGAGGAACTTTTAATTCCTCTCTTAATATTTCGTAAACCTTTCGGCTTAGCGGAACTCAGAAATTGGCCAGTGTACGAGACCGTCAACACGAATGTGACCGTAGTAACGGTTGTTAACCATCTTCTTAGCATAACGTGTCATGATACCCTTAACAGGTGCAAAGTTGAATGGGTTGAACATTGTAGGCGTTAAACTCATTGGTACATATGGTGCATAAATGTAACCAGTGTCAAGCAATGACTTACCCTTATGACCGATTATGATACTCCAGTGAGGTGCATATGGGTCACGATATACCTGATAACGACCGCTCAAAGCACCGATACGCTCGATACCCATATTGTACTGGTCAGACTCAGCACTTGCGTCTGAAACGTGGAAGTACTCAAGGTTGTCGAAGAGTGCAGAAATCTCAGAAGAAACTACGATAAAGTTAGCACCACCACGAAGTGTTGACTTGTGAATCTGTGCAGAAATCTGATTTACCTTAGTCATCAACTCCTGATTCCAGTCTTTCTGCGTATAGTTAGTTGAGAATGCAGCCATACGTCTCCAACCATTAACATCCCAACGTGCCTGCCAAGGTGCACCCTTACGGAGGTCACGAAGAATCTCACGGTCAATCTCAGCAGCAATCTGCTCTGAAAGAATAGCTGTCAACTCAGCCTCAGCATCAATATTGTGGAATGCAGAAACGTCCTGTGCCAACTCTGGAGACCATGTTGCACGGAGTTTACGCTCCTCAACTGATACAGTAACTGCATCCATCTTGAATGAAACCTCACCAATCTCAGTCTCGAGTTCGAGTGAATCATACTGTGCCCAAGCTACCTTGAAAAGTGCAGCCATATTCTGCTTAGTTGTTTCCTCGTTAGTAGCGTCTACAGCAGCTGTTAACTGGTCAGCATCAACACCTACATAACCATCAATTGTACCTGCCTGCTGTGCACATGTCTTAGCAAGGTCAAGCTCGATGTACATCTTACCCTCTGCATCACAGAGTGAACCGTACTCTACAATACCCTTACCATACTTCTGCGTAGCTACACGGAAAGGAACTGACTCATACTTCTTGAAAGCTGCAGTCTGTACATTACCACCAGCAATCTGCTGAGAAGCAATCTCCTTCATTGTGATAACTTTAAGAGATGCAAGGAAGCCCTCTGTATCCATTTCATTACCATCAGGACCAGTTAAACGACCAGCGTTGAATGCTGAGAAACCATCAATCTGGAGAATGACGTTACGGATTGTACCATCAAAACCACTTCTCTCATAATCTTTAAGGTCTGTACCTGTGAATGGACGCATACCAACTGCAGTACGAACTACTGGGAGTGCGTTACCAACCTTAAGTGTTACCTTACCCTTAGAGTTATCATAGAGGAAATCATTGTAGAACAGGTCATAAAGAGACTTCTCGAAGTACTCAGTTACCTCTGGACCAGCCTGACGAAGTGCATCAACGCCAAGTTTAGCACCCTGTGCCTTTGCAAGTGCATTTGCATAAGTAGTACCATCTTTTGGTTCCTGACCCAACTGTGGTACGTACCACTTCTCTTTATCTAAATCTTTTACAACCTCATCTGGTAAGTAGTAACGTGGTTCAACACGACCTTCTTTATTGCGATTAACACGGTCATAGCCCATAAGACCTGTGTGACGACCAGTAGTACCATCAACGATGTCTGCTGGGTCATGTTGCTGACCATCTGGGTACATGAACTCTCTCTGTGATGTTACAGGAAGCAAGAAGAAGAGCTTACCTACTGGGAGGTTCATAGCCTGAACTGATACAACATCGTTAGCAAGTAACTTGCTGAATACACGACGAATAATTGGGAAAACTACAGTCTCAAATGAACCAGAGTTATCTGAAGCAGTAGCCTCGCTAATAAGGTGTTTAGCCTCATTTTCATACAACGTAGCAACATTCTCTTTGATTGCACCCTCAAGACCCTCTGTAAAGCCGAGTGAGTCCCAACGCTTCTGAATGTCTTCACGTATCTTCTTTTGCATGTTCAGCTCGATATTGCCGACCTGACCGCTTGTTAAAAATTCTTTCATCAGTTAAATGAATTATTAATAATTATTTAATTTATTTCTTTGAATAGAGTTTGAAATAATCAAAAGATTAAATCTTTATGAGTAAAACTCAATGGGATAACTCATCATCCTCAGATTATATATTTGATTTTATACTCTACTTAATCTATGCATTAAATCAAGAGATTCCAAAAGGTCTGCTGACTTATAAATTGGTGTCTCATTAATCTGCTTAGAACTTGTTGCACTGATATTAGCTGACTCTGTGATGTTCATCTTGTTAGCCTTTTTCAAGTTACGAGAAATATTCTCATACAAGTTCTTAGATTGTTCGATTGTTTTAGCCTCCTTGCCAAATCGTGCAATGATTTCCTTTTTCTCATCTTGAGATGTCGTATTTTCAGAAATCAACTTAATAATTTGTCCAAGGTTGACATTTGTTACTGCTGCTTCTTGCAAAACCTTCTTAAACTTAACAAGAGTCTTCTTAAGTTCTTTGTTCTCATTGAAAATCTTATTAGCTTTACGAATAATTGATTCGTTAGTTTCACGAGTTTCAGTTTCTGCACTGTAACGTGGAACTACAGTACCTTTACCAGAGTTACGGGCTTTTCTGCCACTTGAATTAGGTACATGGGATTTTGAAGTAGAATTTTGCTGAACGAATCCACCTACATTTGTAGCTTCTTCAATATCATCAGCATAAACTTCAAAAATAGTTTCCTCTTTAGATTTTTTACAACCCTCTGCAAATGGCTGATTCTCTGGTTTACTATTCTTCTTACCAGACCAAGGTTTCTCTGAACCTTTAGATTTAAGTCCCTCAGAACCCCAATCTTTAGAATCCTTTTCATCTGCAACAGGAAGACCTTTAGTATCAAGTACGTTGTTATTCTGGTAATCGTCAGTATAACCTACATGTGAATCATACTCATTTAAAGCAAGTTCATAAATAGTTTCATTTGACTCATTTACTCCAGAATCATCACCCATGTCAATAAGGTATTCAGCGCCAGTCTCATTATCTTTAAGACTAACCTTGTTATCATCACCCTTATTAACCATAACCTGGTCATCGTCAGACAGCAATTTGTAAACTTTTACGATTTCATCGTCATCCGCTTCTGAGAAGTCATACTCATCATCTCCGACCTTATACTTTTCAAATGATGCCCATTCGTCACCATCTTCATCTGTACCGTTTTCAACTTTCTCAACCTCATCACCATCACCCTCTGGTGTTACAGTAACATCTACAGTTGTATCGTCATCATCGGTATCAGAAGAACTTTCTGTGTCATCCTCAACTTGAGTTTCCTCAGTATCAGAATCATCCTCAGCATCATCTGCTGTCAGAGCTGCAGTATCTTCCACTTCCTCTTTATCATACTCATCCTCATCTTCCTCAGCGAGGATTCTTGCGTATGTATCACGTACTGTTTCAGAAAGAATATCCTTCACAGCATTTTCCGTATTTTCTTTCAGAGTTTGTGCAAGATTGTTATAACTCTCTAAAGAGTCTTTAACAGCTTTGCCTCTAATGTTATTAGTTTTCTTCATTCTATCAAAACGAAATTAATACGTTATTTTTATTATAAATATATCAATCTTTTTAAAAAATATCTGTAAAGTAAGGTATTACATACAATTAAAGTGAATTTTAATGTATATTTTCCTTTTTACGTTAAATTTTAAAAAAGTTCTATTATAAATATTCTATTATTAACAAATAAATTAAGAGATGATTATAATATTTATTATTATATTATTAAATAATGTAAATTATGAATAAGAAGACAGAATTAGTTGAAATTAAAAAAGACAAAACAGGAACAGGTCTATTGATAGAACAAGATGGTTTTGTACAATTAAATAAAAAAGATTTCACAAAAACAGTCAATGAGGGTAAGGAAGGAAATGAATGGCATTGCCCTTATCCTTTCATTGTAGATGCTGTATTTCAGAAATATGACATCAAGAATGCTAATGGAAGAATTTATCCAGAAAAGGTGCTAAAGAAACAAGTAGAAATCTACCAGAAAAAAATAGAAGAACATCGTGCGTATGGAGAATGTAATCACCCTACTGAAAGTACTATCGACCTTGGTCGTATATCTCATAATATTATAGAATTACATTGGGAGGGTCATACTCTTGTGGGAAAAATGGAGTTAAATATAACTGAGGGTTTCCGTAGACATGGTATGTGTACATCTTTTGGTGATACTATAGCAAATATGTTGCTTAACGGATATAAACTTGGTGTATCATCAAGAGGTGTTGGTTCTGTTGAAGAAAAACTTGGACAATATATAGTTGGTGATGATTTTGAATTAATTTGCTGGGATGTCGTTTCAGACCCTTCAACACCTATGGCATATATTTCTACAGATGGTCCTGAAGGATTAGAAACTTATATTGAGAGTAAAAATAATAATCCTCTTAATAAAAAGATTGTTTCAGAAAAGATTAATAGAATTAATAAAATTTTATCAGAGTAATTTATGAAAAAAATTGTTTTAACTGAAAATCAATTATCTAATCTTTCTAAACATATTTTGCAAGAAAGAACTTTCCAAGATATGTATTATGATTATATCGAAAATTTTGACGTAGAAAATGTATTTCAGAATTTCTTAGATAATCCTAATGGAGTACAATCATGGACACCGCTGATTGATGCAAATTCTTACAAACAAGCATTGCAAGAATTTACTAAATATGGGCAATTTATTAACTTCCCAACAAAACTTCTTTATCAGTGGGTAGGTATTTTGTTAAGAAATACAATGCAGTTAGATTATAATACAATTTTAGCTGGTCATACACAAGCTAATCCATATGTATATCTTTCTGAAGAGTTTAATTACCGTGTTGAAGAATTAGGAGAAACAGAATTAAATGGTGTGGATATTACAGATATAGATAGACATAATATATTTGACAAACTTGAAGAAATGGGTTTGTATGATTGGATGAAGTTGCCAGATGGTTCTGATGCATGGAGCGATTATGGTTTAGAGCCTATCTATAAACATCTGAAAGAATATGACTCATCAATGCCACCAGAGAAAGTAATAGTTTTAATAAATAAAGTTCTTGATGTTTATCATCAAAGAGGTGACTTAGCTTCGGCATTTATTGAAGGTGGTAGAAATACTTTAAGTCAAATATCTAATACATAACACAAAAAAATAGCGAGACAAATACATCTCGCTATTTTTTATTCTTCATTAAATTTTTCTTCGTCGTCATCATCTTCTCCGAATGGTTCATAGTTATTTAGAACATCATCAAATTTTTCGTCATTTTCAATAACTTCTTTAACTACATTCTTAACCAATCTCTGTAATTTATTTTCAGACAATCTAACTATTCTTTTTGTCATAATCTATTTTAATTTTGAAACAGAAAAATCATTATTTTCTAAACATTCTACAAAGTTATCAGATACGTTACCAATGCATTCAGAAAGTTCGTTGTTTAAATCTTTCAAATTAACACAATCTACCTGCTTTGCAAAAATATCAAATGAAAGAAACTTCTTATGACCGTACTTCATAGCACTTGGATTTATATCAAATTCAAAAATCATTCCTCTCTCGAATTTTCCAGTTGCTAAAAGTCTACTTTTAAATTCTTTTTTATATTTGTTAAGAATAAAAGACATTGCATCATTATAATTACCCTCATACATAGGAGTAATCCATGTTCTTCCATTAATGTATACAACTTTTGGACTTTCCCTATTCATTGTACCATATTTTAATGTAACCTTGTTAGAAACGTTTAATTTAATTTCTTTGACCATCTTCTTCATAAACATTTAACCCTTTATTAAAAAGTAAAGTAAAAAATAAGAAAGTCAAATGAGATTTTAATCTTTGTCTTTTAACACATCGCAAATTTCTATTAGTTTAGCCAAATCACGGACGATTGTTTCTGAAGAATATTGCATACCCTGTATTTGCTCTTCTAATCCCTTTAAATTATCTATTTCTTCAGAATCCTCTGTAACTGTTAACAATTTACCGATTTCAGTTAAACTTTCATTCTTAAACTTATCTAACAACTTTTCACGCTTGGTATCAGCATCCTTATTACGTATATTAGTTATATCCATAACAAGGCTTCTTTCGTCTTCATTAAGTTTATCTTTAAAAGTATTGTTGAAGTTATTAAACATTTCATCCAAATCAATCTTATCCGAAGTAGTTGCACGATGTTCGTTGATATAATTACTAACAGTCATCAAGCTATCAGACAACTTATTAATATTTGATAAGTTTTCACGTTTAGTTAATAATGTATTACAACTCTCAAAGAATTTCCTTTTTTCGTTAGATAATTTATCAGAAGGGTATATTTCATTATCCTTCAAAATTTTTGCTAATTTTGCATTTGACTCTTTAATAGATTTCTTATCCAATTTACCTTCTGTTAGATTTAAAGCTGTTCTTACAAAAGATGTACTGTCTGTAACGCCATTATAGCCACGCAAAGCATTATAGAATTGGAATTGAGAAAGTAGATTCTTATCTTCTTTAATAGTACGCATAACACGTCCGACAAGTTTTCTATCTTTCTTAAACAAGTCTGGAAGTACACTTTCAAAGATATGATTTAAAACACCAAAATTATTACCTTTATACTCGTTCTCCATTTCCTGCTGTTTCAAAGCTACAGATACAGTATCTTCAAATAATTCCACAGCATGATTATAAGTTTCAAAATCCTTTTTATCTAAAGATTCCTTTATAATTTTTATAAAATTATCTACTTTTTTATTGTATTCTGAATTTTTCATAAAATTTGGTTCACGGAAACCCAAAGTTCTTAGCTTTTGGGAGGAATTGAGCCACTATTCCCTCTTTTAGTTATCTTATTATAAATATAAATATTCCTTCCAAACATTTTATTTATTAAAAACTTTTCTGTATCTTTGCAATATGAAACTTACAATGAAGATTAAACTGCTTACGACAGACGAAAAAACCACAATGATGAAAAAAGACATTCAGCATTTTTAACGAGGTCTGTAACGCCATTTTTTAGTTACTAATAATTTTTAAGATTTTAATTAGATAAATAGAAAGTCATGACTATACAGGAAAACTGCAAGACATTTTACGATGAGTTATGTAAGAACATAAACTCTCACCTGTTGTCACACAAGGACATTGCGCAATCTATGTCAGAGTGGGACGGTTCTTCCAGTGCAATGAATGTCAAGTCATGGTTCTCGACAAAACAAGTCACATCTTACAACAAGCACTCACAGAAGAATTACATACAAACATTCATGCCCTCTTGTGCAAAATGTATGACTTCTGGTACTATCGTGACGAAGGCAAGACGAATAAGAATTTATCCATCACAGCAGCAGAAACGACTCTTTAAGCAGTGGTTTGGCGTAGAACGCAAGGTGTACAACACCTGCATAAATCACTTTAAGGAAAAAGACATTGAATTTAAAGGATGGATGAAGATGAGTACTTTGGTGTTACATTCTCTCACAGAGGATTACATAAAGTCCGTACCTTATCAGATAAAGAATATAGCTGTAAAGGATTCTTACACTTCATGGCGAACTAACTGTAAGAAAACAAAGAAGTCTGGAAAACCATTTAAATTGCGTTATAAGAGTCGTAAGAACCCTGTACAAAGTTGCTATATTCCTAAAACCGCTGTAACAGAGAGTGGCATTTATTACACTATGAGCGGAAAAATGAAGTTCTCTGAAAGAGAATGGATAAAAAACGACATCTGTGATTGCCGTCTTATAAATGACCACGGAAGATGGTATCTTTCCGTACCTCAGAAGATAACAACAACTACTACCGAAAACCAAGGTGGTATTGTTGCCTTAGACCCTGGGATTAGGAATTTCCTTACTTACTTCAGTGAAGATGGGCGATTTGGATGGCTCGGTATGCATGCCTTTGACAGAATTTTGAGACTTAACCTTAAACGTGACCACCTGCTTAGCAGGCTGGCACTTACAAAGGATAAGAGAAAGAAATGCAGGTTAAAACGCACCTTGAACAGGACGTATCATAGGATACAAGACTTGGTTGACGAGTTGCACTGGCAGTGTATAAACTACCTTGTACATAATTTCTCTATTATCGTATTTCCTCCTTTCGAGGTTAAAGGTATGACAAAGAAAGGCAGGAAGTTACACAAGAGCGTTGTACGCTCTATGCTTTCTCTCCGTTTCTTCGACTTTAAGGAAAGATTGAAGCAAAAGTGTAAGGAGTATGGTGTGGTTTATATTGAACAAAATGAGTCGTACACAAGTAAAACTAATAGCTTCACTGGTGAGTTAATTACTAACTTAGGTAGTAAAGAATGGTTTGTGTATGACGGAATTAAGGTCCATAGGGACCTTAATGGTGCCCGTAACATATTAATACGGGCGATGAGAGATAGCTCCGCTGCAGGCTGAAATGCCTGTGGATGATTAGTAACAAGGCTGACAATAATGTCAGAATTTGTTAACGAACAACTATCGTTTTACCTAAATAAATAGTTTAAATAAACAAAAAGATGATGCTATAAAAACACCATCTTTTTAAAATCATTCATTATCGTTTACCAAATCGTCTAAAGAAGATATCATCTTATCAAATTCTTCATTTATCAATAAAGATTTATCATAGATATTTGCTCTTTCATAAGAAATTTCTTCAGCCTTCTTTTCCTTTCTATCAATACATTTAATATAATTTTCAAATAGTGTATCTAATCTTTTATCACTATTTTTCTTCATTGCTTTCAATGTATTTTCAGTAATAAGTGGCTTTTTCTTATTTACAGATTCCATTGGGGCACCGCCTGCTTCTGGACCGCTACTTCCTGGAGTTTCACCTCCTGGAGGTGCACCAGCATCACCACCCATATCTCCTGTAGGCATCGAACCTTCTTCTCCTCCAATATCACCCATATCATCAGAACCAGGTGCACCGAGTGAATCAAGACCTCCACCGAAGTCTCCTCCGCCACCCATAGAGCCACCGCCCATACCACTGTCAGGTCCGCCTTGTTGTGGTTGGTCATCCATATATTCAGCCCCAGGTTCTCCGTATATTCTATCGACAGTATCAAACAAACCAGTACGCTTAATGATTTGAGTAGTCTTTTCAAGTTCTGCAGAAATACCCTTCTCAAGACGTATCTCTTCAAGGTTTTCTTTGATTTCCTTATCTGACCATTTCATAATAGTCTTTAATGCTTTTGCTTGAGACATAACAGGAATACCACCACCAGGGTCTGATACAGCATCTCTAACAGCGGTAATCTTCTTCTCTATATTATCAATCTCAAGTGATTCTGCTTGAGTTGAAGGATTATTCATTGTAAGAGAAAAATTAGTTAACTCATCACTAAAACCAAGTAAGAAAAGATGAATTGAGGCAACTTTTGTTAACTCCATTAAGAATGCTTGCTGAACTCTATTAACCGTTCTTGTGAAACGTATATCCATTAATGCGAGATTCTTTCCGTCACCAGCTGTCTCTTCAAAATTAAGGAATGTTTTAGGTATTCTTAATGCTGTTAATACCTTATTCTGAACAAACTTAATATCGTCCATTGCTGTTAAATTTTGCGCAGCAGATAACGTATCAATAGGTGTAGGTGCATTTTGGTCTCTTACAGGGATGAAGATATCTTGGTCTACCGACAAAATGTTCTTTCTTAAATCAACTTGACCTGTCATCGGGTCAATGATAGGTGTTCTTTTAAAGTTATTAGCAATGTCCTCAACATAGGCTGGTACATCTGCATCGTCAATAGCACCAACGAATATCTTATATACACGTCTTTCGATAGAACGTTCAAGACGATAGATAAGCATCATATCTTCCATCAAACTAAGCATGCGCCAATGTCTACGTGCTGAATTTAGATAAGAAACTCCATAAGGAAGATACATAGAATTTGTTAATAATCTAAAATGTGCTATCTGCCAATCCCTAAATGGAACTTGTGACTGACTATCATCTAACCAAACGAATTTGGTAGACATATCAGAATTAGTATCTGCATTGTTAGCAGCAACAGTAGAATAACCTGTTGAATATGGATTAGTAATACCGTTTTCTATACGTTCAACATTAAATACTGGTAAACGTTTCCATCCTTTAACACCTAACTTATGGTCTATATCAAGCATCATGTAATCATTACCATATTTACACATACCACGTATAACCATTTGTGCTGTTAATTGTAGATTCAATCTATTAGTAAATAAATCTTCAAGAATACTTTTCACTCTATCTGATTTAGAATATACATTTACTATATTTCCTGTATCTGATGGTAAACAGCTTTCCTCAGAAACAATATCAAGTGCAGCACCTATCTCTGGAAATGAGTCCATCAAATCTGCATCACGATACATCAACTTAACATTATTAAGTCCTGAGTAAGCACTTACATTTAAATCAACGTTAGCTTTAACCCATCTATTTTCAAGATATTTATTCTGTTGTAATTCTAACTTTACTTTGTCATAATTATCTTTATCGTTAGTTTGATATATAACACCATTACCAGACATATCATAATTATTGACATGTCTTGCCATTGTGTCCTGCGTATTCCAGTTACCAGTTATAGCTTTATCTAATTGTTGAAAAACAGTTAATTTATTAGCCATATAAATTTTTATTAAAAAATAACATTTTTAGTTGATTTCTAAATAGTTTCATCTATCGCATACCACTAAATAACCACATATAAGTTCCTCCTATATGTTTATTCGGTTTTGATGATAAAGAATTACTATTCATCATAGGAAGACCCGATTTAGGTGTAACAGGTTGACTGTATCTTATAGCTGGTCTTCTAATATTAGTTCCATTTGTCATCCTATAAGAACTTAATATTGCTTCGTCTTTACGTTTAGCAGCTTCTATTTTACTAAGAGAAAACTGCATTACAAATAGAGCCATTGCAAGACATGTAATTGTGTCATCATGTGCACCTTCCATGTGGTCCATACGTCCAGTTTCGCCTTTAAAAATCCATGTATCAAGTTCATTAATAACACGTGCAGAACGTATTTTAAATTCGTTGTTTCTAACAAGTCCTGCAAAGTTAGCAAGTACAGGATATCTATTTCCTTGGAAGTGAAAACCAGGCAATCTATTCATATAATTACCATCTGACATAGATTGATTTTGCATTGTGTATGTCTTCTGAGAAGAGTCATCATAATGTAGGTTAGTATAACCAAGGTTCAACATTGTTAAAATAGCAGCATCTCCTTGACCACCAGTACAATCTACCACAACGTAAGCATTATTATACTGCTTGGCGTAGTAGACCGCCATAGAACCAATATCGTCACCCAATTTCTTTCCGACATATTCCATTACTTGTTCTATAATCGGCTGTCCATTTTCATCACGTCCATCCATATCTATCACCTCTATAGCAGTTCTATCGGCAGATACGCCTCGTGAGGGGTCAATTCCCAATATATATCTGTGACCAGGAATCGGTGGTTTCCAATACCAAGTATCATCAACCATTGGGTCTTTTAAATCTGGAAGAGGGTCTCTAACATTAATACGATTCTGTAATTCCACAAATTCACTTGCAACAACGTTGTTAGCGGAACCAAGAAACGATACATCAAGCTCTTGAGCTATTTTCATGGAATCATTATTGAAAGATTGACACATTGTTTCATACCAAGGAGAAGTTGGTTGCCAACCGTCTTGTTCCAATTTGCGCCATCTTTCTTCGTTGTATTCTATTCTTCCAGTATCATCTAATGTTTCTTCTACAATCCATTTCTTTTCTCCAGTTTCAACATCCTTTTTATACCACTTCAAATGTCTATTATAACGCAAATCTTGATACCATTTAAATTCAACTGCGTTATAGTTATTTTCATGGCTTAATGCTTGACGATAAGTATTGTAATATAATTCATCTTTACCATTAGGTGTTGAAACCATTATTATCTTTGATTTATCACCATAAGATGATGTAGCAGCAACCGCTGAAGAATAAACGGCTGGACCATTCTCAATAAAGGCTGCCTCGTCAAAAATCAATATCGAAACAGCTGAGATACCACGTGCAGCATTTTCTCCAGAAGACCTTGCGTATACAGAACAACCATTAAATAATTGTAATTCTGATTTACTATTTTTTGTGAAAATATCTTTTTTATTTTTCTCAGATTTTGGGTCTGGAGAATAATATTCATCACCCCAATACCATCGTGGAACTTGCATTAAAAACTCTCTAATTTTTGTTACCAATTGGTTTGCAAGGTCAAGTTTGTTACCAATACACAAAATGGTTTCTGGTTTATCAGAATCAGCTAATGCAATTTGTGCACATATCCATGCCGAAGAAACAGTAGTAATACCTGCCTGACGGTGTTTAATGGCTATGGAAGCCTTATGGTCAGCAAGACTCTGCAAGAATGCTTTCTGTCTTGGGAATAATAGAAATTGTGACTTCTTACCAACATTCGCATTAAATGTTGATAGGTATTTTTCAATAAAATAAATCCTCGACTTATCAGCATAACTTCTTGCATATTCTTCAGCAATAGTTTGTATATCTATCATAACAATTATAATTCTTTATTATCTTCTATGACACCGCTTTCATTTTCCTCACTATCAATATTGAATGTATCAAGTTCAGCTGGTGAAAAATAACTATCATTTATAACATAAATATCAGATTGTTTGGTATCTATATCTTTTTTAAATCTTTGATAATCAATATTATGTAACACAGAATTTGCTAAATCATTAATATATCTTCTACCAAGTTTAGTCGGTGTAAGAATTTCTTTCATAATTTTATTAAACTCTTCAGGTGTATTTTCACATAATTTCATGAAAATGAAAGAAACTACGTCAGTATCATATCCATTCATTAATGAATATAATCTATCCCATAAACCAACACCAAGTCTCATATCCCATGGTTCAGCTTTGATAAAATCAGCTTTGCGTAAAATATAATTTGCTTTCTTTCTATCTTTTGGTAGACCATGTGAAGATACGAGTTCAAAGACACCACGTATAGTTTCACGTAAAAGTAAAGGGAAATTAAGTGCTTGAACTGTTATAATAGGTTTTTCTGACTTTCCGCCTAATTTAACAGAAACATAAGAACCTTGATTTGTATTACCGTCTATTATTTTATCGTTTTTAACAAATGCCAGATAATCACCTAAATCCATTAATTCTTTATATAGAGTAATTAACTCTTCATCAATATTATCAAAATAATCATCTGATATAAAACTTAAATTAGATAACCTAATACTTGCGCCTTGAATTAAAGAATCAATAACTCTTCTTTTAGATATTTCATTATCTATTTCATCTTTTTCTAAGACATCTTCAAACTCATATTTATTATCCTCATCATCCTCTTCAGGTGTTAATCTTGCATTCTCTGAATCAACCTTATCTACTATATTTAACGAAAAATTAATAGAGTTTTTAGGAATAGAGAATAAATCACAAACAATATTATGACATACTTTTTCTAAATGATTACGTAAAGGTTCTTCTAATTCTCTAATTTTCAATAAACATTTAATAGCTTTATCTGATAATACGTTAATATCATTAATATCATAACCATATTTTTGAAGTGTATCAGAAACTTCATTAAAACGTTTTTTAGCTATAATATAATCAAATGGATATATATCATCAGAAGGAAATACAGCGTTATTTCCTAAAGATGTCTTATGAGAAGAAAGTGCTTTATATAAAAAAGATGGTAATTTACTTATAACCCTTTCCTTAATAACATTAATTTTATCTTCTGTTAAATATATTCGTCTCATTACAACAATTTTAAAAATTCATCCAAATCCTTTTTATTAAAAGGCACAGAATTATTTCTCATTTCTACTAATTTACCATTTCTTCGATATGACGAATTTTCCATACTACCATTAGGTGTTGAACCTTTTGGAGTAACAATAGTATTTAACTGTGATGTTTTACTATTGTAAGCAACTATCTTAGCATCTTTCTTAGATGGGTCTTTAGCAGCATCTGTAACCTGTTTAACTGCTTCTGCTTTGTTTGACACATCAACATTAATCTGTTGACCCTCTCCTGAATTTGTATTCTGTTGTCCGTCAACCTGATTAGGTTGAAACGATACATTATTAACATTGTGATTCTGATTAAGAGTACTTGCAGCATTATTGACAGCATCGGTTGGTGTCTTTGCTGAATTACTAATAGAGGCTGATACACCGCCTGTATTAGTTACTTCTTTAATCTGAATATTTTTCTTAGAGAATGCGATACCCTCGTGCAATATTCCATTTATTTTAGTATAAACTCTCATAATAGACTTAAACTTTAATTATAAATATATAATTAGTGATATAAAAAAAGAGGAAGCGCAAACTTCCTCTTTAGACCACTTAACATTGTGCTATTTTTTTAAAATGATGACGAAAAAGGATTTTCATCATCAATATACGTCTTATCTAACTTTTTCTCTGGACGTGTATTTTCTCTCTTATCATTAACGTTGAAATATTCTTGTAGTGTTTCTGCAATGAGAATATCTATATAATTCCTTGACTCCATTGTCATATCATCATTATCACCCTCTGGTGTTTCCTCATTCTCATTATCGTTATTTTCATCTTCATCAGACTTTTTATCATCACCACTCTTCATCTTCTCAGACCACTTTTCAACGTCATCGTCACCAACATTATCATTTTTACCTACCGCTGGGGCTAACATACCCATGACATAATCCACAGTTTCTTCTGAAGCATCTGGCAAAATATAGCTCAACTCGCCAGCTGCCTTTTGCGCTTTGTTATCAACGCCATTAGAATCTGGCGCATTTGCGTCATCATTATCCTCTGTAGGATTATCACCTCCGTTAACGTCATCAGACATAGGGTCATTACCCATATCAAACCCACTTGGTTCATTCATCTGTGGTGGAATAGGCGATGGTGCTGGCTGCTGACCTAAATCAGCACCCATACCACCAGGCACCTTTAGTTTTGTTGGTCTACTTTCGATTAGATTTTTTTTTTAAATTACGTAGGTTTCTACGAATTGACTCTGCAATTGAATTTTCAACTGTCTTTACATCTAAATCAAATGGTGCACCACTACCGATATTAGTTGCGTATGGTGTGTCATTTTTAGCCGACTCATCATTCATGTCATAATAGCCGTCAAACTCTTGATGATTCTTAGTTGGTGTAGTCATTGGCTGCTTTCTGAAGCATGGATGCTTACCAAACTCATCAAGTGCATTCATGTTACCATTAGGAACACGATTAGCATTAGAGAAAGGCTTCATACCACCTTCATTCATGCGACGTTTAGCTTTCTTGAATGCTCTTGTTTCAAAAATCTGATAACCTTTACGCTTCTTTGACTCCATAGGCATTTCGTCTTCCTCATCATCGAAATCGTCATCCTCAATACCGTCACCAAACTCATCCTCAGTTTCATCATCATCTGAATATAAGTCGTCATCATCTTCAAACTCCTCAGTATCAAAGTCGTTAGTATCAATACCTAATTTCTGTGCGATTTGTTCAAGAGTATCTTCCATTGCCTCTACACGTGTAGACAAGTCATCTTCATCAAAATCGTCCTCGTCATCTTCGAAGTCATCATCATCCTCAAAGTCGTCTTCGTCATTCTCGGTATCAATAGCCTCGTCACCAAGTGTATCATCTTCGACACCTTCATCACCCATGGTATCATCAGTATTGTCCATGACATCATCAGTATTTTCTAAGTCAGTATCAACTTCATTATCTTCAACATCATCAGGAATTTCATCAAGCCCTTCATTTACCTTAGTTTCTTTGTCGAATGGTGCAGAATCACCAACATTGTTAACTCCAACATTAGGGGTATTCTGATTCTCAGCATCATGCATTGCAACACCTTCCTCTACAGTTTCCTCATCAAAAGGAGCTGAATTACCAACCTCAGTACCATGAGATTTATCCATATATGTATCAGCCATGTTGCCCTTTGCATCCTGACCTGTCTGGTGCCAAGCTAAAGGTTCAGCAGATTCTTTAACTGCCTTGTAATCATTGGCATCTTTAGCCTTACCAGTCTGGTGCTTAGATTTACGGAAACTATTCTTTGGATTAGCGTCCTTTAAATTCTCATAACCCTCAACATCAGCTGATTTTGAAGCATCTTCACCCTTGCATTCTTTTGAACCACAAACACCACATGAGTTATCACTTTCCATAGTCATAGATTGAGGTTTAGATTCATTAATACAAGCAGCATTATACATAATCTGGCGTTCACGAAGAATCTCCTTGCGCATCTTCTCCGTTGATTCAATAGTAAGGTTTTCTTTCTTGTCAGGATTCCAAGATTCAATAACAATATTCTTACCATTTGAATATGCTTCACGAATTGACATTAATTTAAGGTCAAAATTCTTCTGTGCAGCAGCAAAGCTTGAGTACTCGTTATCTTTTCTATTTTTAAAACCACCAATATAGTTAAAATCTTCCTTAACTAAAGTTTTTTTGTTAGGTGCTGTTTCAATGTAATACTTAGAACCTTCTCTGATAATTCCATATACATTTCCATCTGCACCAAGTTTCTGATACTCAATAGAAGAGTATGTATTATTCTTAGATTCTGTCTGAAGACCATAATTCATCAAACCTTTCATTCGAGAAAGCTGGTCATTGACATTTACCTTTTTATTCATAATTGATATAATAATTGATTGATTATTTTAATGTGAACTGCACGCAACTAAAATTTTTGTGCTTCGGGCTTCACAGAAGAATGGCTTTCCGATTGGTCGGCTCTTACTCCCTCTCCACCCGTGTAATCGACAGTCCCTGCCGATATAATTATTAAGTTGAAATTTGAGTTTTTGAGTTTCTTTTATATAAATATCTTTATCAAATAAAAAATAATTGATAATAAAGATATTATCTAACATCATCAGCAGTTCCACCTTTATTATCTCTACCTCTGGTGTCAAACTGTGCTTGGAATAAACGACGTGTAAACTTATCTAACGCTCTTATGTAAACTGTTGAACCCTCTTCCATAGTATAAGGGTCAAACTCAAGACATATAGCATAATTATAACCTATTAGATTAGATAATTGAGGAATATTGTAAACTTTATAAGTTTTACCATTTTCCTTACTTGTCATAAGGATGCCGTTATTTAAGATGAAATTCTTAAGAGTGTCACGTTCATGTCTCCAACGTTCTGCAAATGGATTATGGTCGGCATTTCCGTCAGCAACCACCTCTTCATTCAAAGAGTTAACATCGTCATATAAGGAAGCAATTAAATCCCACAATTTATCCAGATAACCTGCTCTACGTAAAACTTTATACACAATGTTACCAACACCCATTTCACCGTCTTCAAGACCTTCCTTTCTTGTTTCCTGAATTGTTGATAACAAATCTTCCGCTTCTTCTGAAATCTTCTCTAAGACATGTTTATCATCGGTAGATTTTGCACCGTCTATTAAATCATCTATCTGAGTCATGAAATCAGCTGCTATAGACTTGATTTCATATTTCTCTAAGCCTATTTCTTCTATATCATCTGGATTTGGCTTTTTAAACCATTCATTACCTTCCAAATCATATATACCGCCTGATTCAGTTTCAGCATCAATATCTTCAACGTAAAGTTCTACCTTATATCCGTAAATCTCGAGTGACTCATGTTCATTATTCCATGCATTCTTTTTAGAATTAAAATACTCTTCAACAAATTCGACACGCTTATCAACTTTCTTAAAATCTACTACAATGTGTAAATCAATATCAGAATATTCAGACCAATTAAAATTACATATAGAACCTGTTAAAATATAACCTTCAGGTTTCACCCATGTAATATTCATAGTGTCCCAAAAATCATCAGCTATATCTAATAGACGTAAACGTACTTTAGAATCAATTTTACCATCCTTCCATATTTCAGGAACAAGTGTTTTTTCCTTTTTAAAAGAACTTAAACTAATATCCTCCGCATCAACTTCTGGAATAACATTTTCGCCCAAACTATCTTGCACAACATGACCATACTCAAGACCAGTACCAGTATTTAACTTATACTTATCTTGAGTAGTTAAATCATTATTTTCTTTTAATAATGATATTTTACTATTTGGAATAAAAACTTTTTTAGACATAAATTACAAATGGTCTTTAGGTGCTGGTTGTATACGTGGTTCATCGCCTTTAAAAACAACTTTATGTTTTTCAAACTTAGGTACAAGCAAATCACTTGGTACGGCATCTTCCTGACCTAACATCAAACCATCCTTGTCTGGTCCGACTTTAATACCCTTGTCAGGTTCATACTCTACACGAGTTTGCATTGCCATAGTCTCAAATCTTTCTGGTTCGTTAAAACCATATCCATCATATTCTCGTTCTAACATGTTTAATACTTTTTTAAATAAATAGGTTATAAAAGAAAAAAGCACTGCTATTTAGCAGCGCTTTTGTTAAATGTAAAAACTTCATTAGTAACAAAGTTTATATAGAAATGAGATATTTCTTCTAAATCTTTCATATAAGCTTTAAAAGCAATATCTTTCCGTCCCCATTTAGCTCTTTGATAAGGTACATAACATTCTTGAGGTGTATCGTAAACAATATTTTTCCCACTACTAATATATTCATTATATTTAGTTTCAGCGAAATATGCTAATTGTTCTCGTTTTACAAAAAGAAGTTTACTATCTGTTTTAAAAACAATATAATCTTCTTCCCCATAAATCCATCCTGGCTTTCCACCGACATTCTGTATCTCTAACCAAGTTATACTATAATCTTTATCAGAGTCAGTTCTTTTATTCTTACGTGAATCTTTAACATCAATACCATATCTCTTTCCATTAGGTGCATCCCACCAAAAATCGACATGTTTTTTTGTATCCTCCGCTATTGTTGATTGATAGCATTTACCACCTAATAATGTTTCAATCTTCTCACGTGTAAATAAGTCAGCTTTCATGCCCTCATCGAAACAGCGTTTAGTTTCTTTCTTTACAACGTAACTGACACTATCCGACACTTAAAGGAAATTTAATTGAAGCATCTGGATGATAATTATAAATTAAGAAACTATCATATTTAAAATCATCCATACTTCTTATTTCGCCTTGTATATTAAGTTGTGGTAGGATATTACTACCATCACGTTTTAATTGCTCCTGTACGCCATTTAATTGGTTCTCATAGATATGACAATCACCGCCAATATAAACCAACTCATCTACGGTCATATTACAAACATGCGCAAACATGTGCGTTAACAAAGCTGCTGAACAAATATTATAAGGACAGCCCAAAGGTAAATCATTACTTCTAATATTCAACATACAACTTAATTTATACTTTGGAATATCAATATAATTTAGAAATGTTTCCGTAACATCACATTGTTCACCTTCATTTAAACTTTCTTTATACAAATCTATACGTTCACCCAATGTAAGTTCTTTTGTATAGAATTGATACATTATATGACAAGGATATAACGCAGCTTCATCTACAGTATCTGGGTCATAACAAGTTAAAATAATACGTCTTGATGTAGGGTCGTTCCTTAACAAATTAACGACTTCCTTTATTTGGTCCTTACCAGAAGAACCAAAATGTCTCCAGTTCTTTCCATACATAGCACCAAGGTCTCCGTATTTGTATTCACTCTCTTGCTTTTCTCCGTCAACGCAATGCACTACTCGTACCTTTTCTCCTGATTTTACTTTCTCCAAAAATTCTTCTTTAGAAATTCCAGATAAAATATGATAACCCATTTTAATCATACGTTCATCCATACATTTATCGTTTCTAACGGCAATATCATTATAATAACGAAAAGCATCATCATTCCAGATATTCACACCGTTATCTACAAGATATTTTATATTTGTAGAACCTGAAATAAACCAAAGTAATTCATGAATTATACCTTTTGTACTTACTTTCTTAGTAGTTAATAATGGTAATCCTTCTTTTAAATCGAAACGCATCATACGTCCAAAGACAGACTTTACAATTCCACTACGTGTCTTACGTTCGCTACCATTTTCTAAAACATCTCGAAGTAAATCAAGATATTGTTTATCAACATTATTCATTATCTTTATTTTTAAAATAATTTTATCTGTTCAATTTCCCAAGGATATAATTTTGGTAGATTGATTTTATGATAAGATTTATAAACTTTATTAACATCATCATATTCTGTTACATAGGAAATATTTTCAAGAGAAATCCACTTTCCAAGACCATTTCCTAAGTCGACGTATAATAATACATCTTCGCTATTTTCATTTGTCTTGTGGCTCATGTTTAATTATTTTTTCCAACCATGTTTTAATTTTATTCAATGTTTCAAACGTATCTTTGTCAATTAAAATACCAACAGAATCTGGTTTAAACTTTTCAAATTTTTCATTACATTCATTAACGATATAAGATAAATTCGATAAGTCTGTGGCGTTAAATAATTGGTATGAAATAGTCGATTCGTCTTGAGGCATGTACTTCAAGCCTCCATCTTTTATATCTGTAATATCATTACCATTTACAACAACTTTTGTTGCTACCACTTCTTGATTACTGTTAAGCAAGTTATAAACATATTCGTTCATCATTGGAAAATTCCCAATGAATTGTCCTTTACTTAAACTATGTTTAAAGCAATGTTCCAAAGTACGTTCTTCAATTAAATCAATCCACTCTCTCCATTTATTATCTATTTCTTGAATCTGTTTTGCTGGTTTATGTGCAAGAACAAAATTTTCTACAAATTCATTTCTACGAGAACGCTCTGGATAAAATAGATTAAAATCAACACCACGTGCGTTTAATTCTTCACATATTGCAGGATGAGAAGAAATCAAAACAATATCAGTTTTATCTACAATTGATAAAACATAATCTACATAATTGTCTGGAAATTCATCTGACTCAAAATCAGACACTTTCACATTTTCAACTGTTATTCCATCACGACAATTATCTTTTAAATATCGTCTTCCACAACCAGGAAAACCACCAACAATAATTCCCATATATTACAACTTTTTAATTTTAACTCCTACTGACAATAAAATATCATTAATCATATCATACGTATCCGCATCTAAAGCTTTGTCCAACTCATATAAAACTATACCTGCATGGTCTTTAATCGTGAATTTATCATTATTATCAATATACATACCATTATGTGAACGGTAGGTATATTCTTCGTTAATAACATCTACATTAACATCCTCTAAACGGTTACATGTATATTTTTTAATATACGAATTAAGTGCCTTACCTTGCGAATCACCATCTCTAAAGAACAAGTAATCTCTTACATCAACATCATTATATTGATACTGTCTACCATTTGAGAAAACGACCTTTAAAGTCTTAGGTTTATTATCATTATCAATACACTCAGAATATAATATATTAGAACTTTTATACCATGTTCTATCTATATTATCACTATAAACATTAAGTAATTTACTCATATTATCTATGTTTTAAAAATTAAACTTAATGCAAAGATACAATATTTTTAGATAATAACAAAATGGAATAAAAAAAAGCTAACAAAAATGTTAGCTTTAAACTTGATTGTTTTTACCTTACTTAAATTTCTTATACTGACGTTTCATACCACGACCCAAAGTATCGGCAGCGTCACGATAGTATTCACCATCATTCTCTCTATCACGGTAATACTGGTAATCCTCTTGGTCTTCCATACCCTGCTTGAAAGCATGTCGTCTAAACAACTTATCAGCTACTTTCTTATCATCAGCATCTGGGTCTTCTGGACGGTGGTTTTTAGCTGCCATAAAAGTATCCTTATCCTTATTTGCTTTAGCACGACCAGCTACACGACCAAGCATGTATTGACCCTTTTGTGTATCACCAATCTCAGTCAATGCTCTGCGTACAGAATTTTCTACAAGTCTATGAAGGTCACTTTCTGTAAGTCTTACAATTTTTTTCATTTTTTATATAACGTTATTTTTAATCATTATTTAATATAAATATCCAAATAATTCAAATGTTATCTTTTTCTAAGTGAACTACACTCAGTCTAAAGACTTTTGTGCTTCGGGTTTCACTGAGGAATGGCTTTCCAGAAGGTCGGCTCTTACGCCCTCTCCACCCGTGTAATCGACAGTCCCTGCCGATGTATTATTTAAACCGATACGAAGAATATTGATAGCAGCATTCACGTCACGGTCATGATGCGTGTGACAAACAGGACATTCCCATTCTCTAATAGACAAGTCCTTTGTATCTTTGTTAACGTACCCACAGACACTACAAGTCTGAGAGGAGGGATAGAAACGGTCTATCTTCACAACCTTCTTGCTGTTCCATTCTGCCTTATAAGTAAGCATGTTAACGAATGTACTCCAACTTGCATCAGTGATAGATTTAGCAAGGCGATGGTTTCTTTCCATTCCTTTAACGTTCAAGTCCTCAATACAGATAGTATCATATCTATGTACAAGATATATGGAACATTTGTGTAAGTAATCAGCACGACTATTGCTAATCTTCTCATGAAGTCTGGAAACTTTGAGTTTTTGGCTTTCAAACCCTCTGCTTCCTTTAACTTTACGTGAAAGATGTCGCTGTGCCTTAGCAAGTCTGCATTCGTATTTCTTCGTGTATCGGTTATTCTTAAAAGTTTCTCCATCAGAAGTGATAAGCAAATCCTTCAAACCCATATCCAAACCAACCGATTTGTTAGTCTTTTCAAGAGAAGTTATATATTCTTCTTCTGTGAAGACGGAAACGAAATATTTACCACTTGGTGTTTTAGTAATAGTTACCTTACCTATTTTACCTTTTACCTCACGATGTACACGGCACTTTATACCTTCCTTAAACTTGGGTATGAAAAGTCTACCACCTGCTACAGATGCAAATTGCGGAACGGTAAAACTATTTTTAGAATGCTTAGATTTGAATTTAGGAAACTTAGCATGCTTCTTAAAGAAATTGGTATAGGCTGCTTCAAGACTCTTGATAGCAAACTGTAATGTTTGAGAATTTACTTCATTAAGCCATACAGTTTCTTCCTGCTTCTTTAATGTGGTAAGTGTTTTAGCCTGTGCATAGTAGTTGTCGCTTTTACCACTAACCCTATACTGTTCTTTACGTTGATTGAGAAAGTAATTGTACACAAAACGAGAACATCCGAAGTGCTTTGATAGTAATTCGGTTTGTGCCTTGTTCGGGTACAGTCTGAACCTGTATGTTCTGTTTATCTTTCTCATATCGCTTGCAAATATACAAATTATATTTAAATATACAAAAATTTTATTATATTTTTTTAGAAAATAATGTCTTACATTCCACAAGCTGAAGACTTGAGGATTTTACGACACATAATATAAAATAGAAATTTATTAATGGACGAAACAAGTTTAATGTATAGCAAAGAATTAGATGAAGTAGTATTATATATGGAAACATCTATTCTTAACGAAATACCCTCTAAAGAATTAACTCCAGAACACTTAGTTCTTGCAATGTTAGATACAAAAAACTGTCATGCACACATGATTCTTGAAAGTTATTTAATGAATAATAACATAGTAAGTCTAAGAGAATTATTCGCTAATGCATTAACAGCATCTAATAATGAGATAAGTGGACTGACAAATGATATAATTGAAATTCCTTTCAGTAAAGATATGAACAAGTTGATGGAAGATGCGGAAAATGAAAAAGAAATAACAAAAAGTAGTATCTTAGGCACTGAACATTTTCTATTAGCTTTATTAAATCCAGAACTCAATTTAAATAGTGGAAAAATTCTTAAAAGCGCTGGCATTGATTATAACAACATTTTAAGTAAATGTCAAAGTGATACCAAAAATAGACATACTAAAAAACAGAAGAATAAAAATAATAACATGAATATTCCATCCAAAAGTGAAGTGAATATTAAGTCAGTTTCACCAAAAGATAATTTTATAAAACAATATACCATAAACCTAAATAAAATAGTAAAAGATGGTAAAGTTGATAAAACAATTGGAAGAGAAAAAGAACTGAAGATTATAATGCAAGTGCTTTCAAGACGTAGAAAGAATAATGTAGTACTTGTAGGTAAGGGAGGCGTTGGAAAAACTTCAATTGTTTATGGACTTGCTAAATTAATAAACGAACATAAAGTACCAAGTGTATTAGACGGAAAAGAATTACTTTTACTCAATATTATGAGTATGGTATCAGGAACAAGTTTAAGAGGTATGTTTGAAGAACGAGTTAAAGGACTATTTGATGAATTAGAAAATAATGACAAATATATCCTCGTTATTGATGATATGCAGATGGTACTTAAGAGTGGTAATAAAGATAGAGATACAGATATTTCTGATAAAATTGGTAAAATATTAGAGGATGGTAATGTTAGAGTAATAGGTACATTACCTTTCAAAGAATATCGTAATTGTATTGAAAATAACACACAACTATCTCGTAAATTACAAAAAATTGTTATTGAACCAAACAACACATCTGAAACAATACAAATTATAAAAGAAAATAAAAAGTTTTACGAAGATTATCATAACACAATTTATAGTGATGAAATAATCAAAAAAGCAGTTGAACTTTCCGAAAAATACATAAACGATAGATGTTTACCAGATTCGGCAATAGATGTTATTGACCTTGCAGGTGCAGGTTTATGCTTAACCAAAACAGAACCAGAAATTATTACTTCTACAAGAAGTCGTTTAAATGAAATTTCAAACGAGAAAAAGAAGTACATGAATAATGGTGAATGGGAACTTGTTGAAGACTTAAATAAAGAAGAAAAATCGCTTAATCGTAAAATAACAGATTATAGAAGAGAACAGAGGAAAGATAATAAAAATATAATACCTATTACTGAAAATGATATCGCAAAGGTAATATCAGATATAACTGGAGTACCCGTAACCAAATTATCAAGTAATGAGAAAACTAAAATCGCTCATATTGATGATATATTAAAGGAAAGTGTTATCGGACAAGATGAAGCCGTAGAAGCAATCTGTAAGGTTATTAAAAGAAATAAAGTAGGTCTTGGTGATAAAACAAAGACAATGTCAAATATTCTTATGATGGGCCCTTCAGGTTGCGGTAAGACGTTGATAGCCAAGAAGTTAGCAGAAGAAGTATTCGGTGATGAAAAATCATTAATACGTATTGATATGTCTGAATATTCTGAAAAAAACTCCGTATCAAAACTTACAGGTGCATCTCCTGGTTATGTAGGATATGAAAATGGTGGTCAATTAACCGAGGCAATTAAAAATAAACAACACTGTGTCTTACTTTTAGATGAAATTGAAAAAGCAGACCAAGAAGTTTATAACTTGTTTTTACAATTATTCGATGATGGTAGATTAACAGACTCTTCTGGACAACTTGTTAATTTTAAAAACGTTATTGTTTTAATGACATCAAACATCGGTGCTAAACAAGCATCAGAGTTTGGAAAGAGTATAGGATTTTATACGAATGTTGGTGACAATAAAAAAGCTATCATTGAAAAAGAAATGAAGAGCAAATTCACACCAGAATTTCTCAACAGAATTGACCAAATTGTTTACTTTAATAGTTTAACAGATGATAATCTAAAAGGTATTACAGAATTAGAAATAAAGAAATTTGCTAAACGAGTTAAGCAGGCTGGGTACAATGTAGCATATACACCAAGTGTTGTTGATTTCATTTATCAAAAAGCAGTACAACAGAAAGAATATGGCGCACGTCCAATTATACGATTCGTACAGAATGAACTTGAAGATAAATTGACGGATGAAATCTTACTTGGGGATTATGAAAGTGGTCATACATTTAATTTTGATTTCAAAGACGAACTAACAATTTCGTAAAATAAAATGAACGGGGCAATCAACCCCGTTCATAAAAATCTTAATACTCACATCCAACAAGTGCCACGACTAAAAAGAAGAATATAATCAGGCATGTCTGGATAAAGAAATAAGTTTTACAATACTTTTTGAAAAAAGCTGCTACTTTTGAGAATAATTTCTTCATGATATTTAAGTTTTAATATAAATATTGTAGTTCAGACAAATATACTAATTTAATCACCAATTTTAATGATTAAATTAATGTTAAAATATTTAATTGATTTGGGTGTTAAATATATTTTTCTTAACTTTGCAACCGTGTTAAAAAATAACAGAAAACGGTTTCGTAAACTATTTATCTTTATATATGTGGCACAAAATGAAGTTAAAACATTATAATAAACAACTTAACGAAGAATTTAGAAAAGAAGTATTAAGGGAGAGTTACTCTGATAAAGTGGCAGTAATTCAAAACTTCTTAGATAAAAATTTTATTCGTGCAAAATATACGGGAGAAGATGATAATGGGGTACTGGTTAATATACCAATAGTCATACAAATGGACGAAAATGGACAACCATCCAAAAAGTCATTAACTGACCAACAATTATTCTATCTCCTACAAAATAAATTTAAAACAATATTACCAAAAGAACATGGTAGAGATAAATTTATTATACAAGTATTAAAAGATTGGTACAGTCAGAAGATTACCAAACATGGTACTCTAACTAAATACGACTTTTAATTAATAAGAGGTCAAAACGGCACATAACGCAGTCTCACACAGTGCCAAAACGTAATATGGTTTATATCATTTTACACCTCACTAAAAAATAAAAATGATGAGAAATTACAAAAAACTATTTCTAATGGTTCTTTTTGCGATTCTGTCCACAACTACAGTAAACGCACAAACTTGTTCACATGGATTTGATTGGACACGTCTGATTGCTGCAATGATTCACATTGAAAGCAAAGGTCAAAACAATGCAAGAAATGGAAAATCATTAGGAGTACTTCAAATTACACCTTCAGCTGTAGCTGAGTGTAACAACATTCTGAAAAAGAAGAAAATTAAGAAACGTTACACACTTGAAGATAGAAGAGACCCTCAAAAGTCTAAGGAAATTTTTATTCATCTTCAAGAACACTTTAACCCAGAACATAGCTTTGAAAAAGCTACAAAATGCTGGAATCATGGTTTTTATGTAAAGAATATCAAACGATTGCCTAATACATACTACCATAAAGTTATGAAACAAATGTCAAAAATGTAGATAACAGAAAACACAGTAGAATAACTACTGTGTTTTTTTATTTAATAACCTACTATTTTATCTCCAAACTTTTCTTTCCATCCTGGAATATTTAAATTCTTATATGTTTCAACAGCTGACATAGGGACTTCTAATGTTGTACCTTGACGAAAACTTTCGATATCTAAGACAGGTGGTTCTAACGACTGAAATCTAACAATAGGCCATTCTTCATACATATACTTAATATGTATACTACACACATCTTTACCTAATTTTTCAATAGAGTTTGGTAATATTAATCTTCCTATCGAAGTGTTTACGAAAGCTCTATCTTGTATTTCCTTTAAACCTTCTGGTAATACACATTTAGATAAATTTTGACAGTTTTCAAAAGCCGAATGTCCTATGATTTTAGTATTCTTACCTAATACAACTTCCCTAATTTGAGTAAAACAAAACATGTTCGGATATATCTTAGTACCTGTATAATGACTAAATTCTACTTCACTTAATGGATATATAATAGAATCATTTGTTAAACCAAAACCATATTTAAAATCATTAGTCATGTCCAAACTATTCCATCCTGCTTCTAAGTTAACAGGTTCATTATTCATCCCATCATTATCATCAAGATACTTATTAATAATTACAAAGGGTCCATTGACAAATAATCTAATTATATTCTCAACGACTCGGTTATATTTCACCCCCCCCCCTTGAGAGTCAGTACCTACAAATGGTTCCAAATATTCAGTTCCATCCACATAGGTCTGCAATTCATTTGCGTTACCAAATAATTTTAAATGTTTCATAAAATGTTTTTTAAATATAAATATGTTTAGTATCCTACAAATTTATTTCCCCATGTTTCTTTCCATCCATTAACATTGATATTTTTATATGCTTCTATAGCATCCATTGGTACTTCTATTCTATTAACATTAGAGAAGACAAATTTAGTATTAATGATAGGTGGTTCTAATGATTTGAAACGGACAGTACCCCTATAATTAGAAACTTTTTCTTTATAAGGTGTATAACAGTTATAACCCAATTTCTTAATAGTAGATGGGAGAATAAGTCTATCACACAGTACATTCATAAAACCCATAGCTTCTATTTCTTCAATACCTTCTGGTAAATTAATTTCTGACAAAGTATGACATTCTGAGAATGACATCTGTCCTATTTTATTGATATTTGTACCGAAGTGAACACTATTAAGTTTACGGCATGAACCAAATGTACCTACTCCAATTTCTTCTATTGTATCAGGTAAAACAATTGTCTTAATTCCTGTGTTATAAAACATGTAATGAAATAAATTAGTGCCTTGATATCTACTTAAATCAACCTGAGTTAAATCGTTAAGGTCCTCACCATTTACATTACCAAAACCATACTTAAAAGCATTAGTCATGTCTAAATTATTCCAACCTTCTTTTAATACAAATTCTTCCATATTTGACATCTGGTCATCAAGATACTTAGCCAATGTAACACCACCTCGTTGTGTAAATATTCTAATGACATTTTGGGCGACACGGTTGTATTTTACCACACTTTTTTGAGTATCAGTACCTACAAATGGTTCCAAATAGTCACTTCCATTCACATAGGTCTGAAGTTCATCTGAGGTACCAAATTTTTTTAAATGTTTCATACAATGTATTTTAATTATAATTATTTAACATGATTTTATTATATAATAATTTGCTATTTCCATATATTATTTGTATCTTTGCAAAAATAATAATATAAAGGTTATGGAAGAAGAAAAACAAATTGGTTATCTCGTAGCACCTAATTTTAAGGAATATAAGACTGAATATAAAGAAGGTAAAGAATATAATTGTTTAGACAGCAATTTTTACAGATATGGTTATGCAGTTTATCGTAATTTGTTCGATTTGATAGCTGTAACAGATATTTCCATTCATACATATTGCATGGTAGAATGCAGTGAAATAGATAAAGTACATAGCGACCCATTACATATAACTTGTAAACATATTAAAATTATAAAAGAAATTACGATTGAAGATATCGCAGAAGACACTTCTGATTACCAAAACGAATATGTTGAGAAATTGGTAATAACATCTGATAAAGTAGCTCATGGTCAGATAACAAATTCTGTAGATAGATGTGTAATGACTATGTATAATGAATTAGGTTCGGTAAATAATAGTGGTTTATTTTGTGTGGTTAACCTTGACTGTTCAAGAAGTACTTGTAATCTTACCCGTAATAACAATATAGTTATTTCTAATGGTAAATCGAATAAAATTATTTCATCTGATACTGGTAATACATTCATTTTGCGTGAAGAAGATAATACTTTATCCATAACTGGTGGGTTTAATAATATTATTTCAACTGGTAAAAATAATAATATCTCATGTATTAGTGATACAAATAGAATAATATGTAACGGAGAAAATAATATTGTTTATCTGCATGGAAATGATAATAATTTTAAAGCTACAGTAGGAACAACTATCATATATTCCGAACGTAATAGTGAAAATGAGAAAGAACCTGCGACAGTAAAAACAATCTATGTTGATGGAGCTAATGTTAAACCAGATACGTGGTACATCATTGAAAATGGAGAAATCAAAGAATGTGATAAATAAATAAAATATAAACTTGATTGACATATTTAAAAACTAATCAGTCAAGTTTATTTCTTTCTTACATATATGGATAAAGTTTTATTAAATGAACAATTAAAAAAGATTGTTATAAAACAACATTGCAAACACTTAATAGATAAATTTGAAACCGAATTAGAACGTAAGAAATTATTCAAAAAAACTATAACAGAAAAGATAAAGTAAAAATGGAAACATTTGAAAATATTAGAAACGAAAATAGATTATTATTTGAATACGTTAGAGGTAGTCATCTTTACGGATTGAATAATGAAGACTCAGATTTAGATACAGGTGGATTGTTTATCTGCAATCCTTCAGACTTAACAGGATTGGGTTTAAATTATTCTCCACAAGTTGCAGATAGTAGAAATGATACAACATGGTATGAATTAGGCAAGTATTTTCAAATGCTTCTTAAATCAAACGCAACAGTTCTTGAAACGCTGTTTATACCAGAGGATAAGATGATTTTAAAACCATCCCCTGTTCTTGATGAGTTATTTGCAAATAAAGATAAATTCATTACCAAGCAGTGTTTTAAACCTTTCGTTGCTTATTCTTTAGAACAAATTAGAAAAGCACGTGGACTTAATAAGAAGATTGTTAATCCAGTTACCAAGCGTTTAAAGCCAATGGATTTCTGTTATACATTTAAAGACCAAGGTAGTACCAAAATGGAACATTGGTTGGAATATAGAGGTATGAAACAGGAATATTGCGGTCTTGTTAAAATACCTAATATGGAGGGTATATATGGCGTATATTATGATTGGGGTCAACACTTCCAAAAAGAAGGAATTAAAAGCGAAGATTTTGAGGGCTGCTATATACGTAGACTTAATACAAAAGAGATTATTACACGTTTAAAGGACGCACAAGCTAATAATAATCAAGCAGGTGTAGAAATAGAAACGAGACTTCTTAAACGCTCTTATATGGAAAATATGGCTGGGTTTATCATGAAATATATCAATGCTACGGTTTGGGAGGACTTCTGGTATTGGTTTTATGATAACCAAACCCCTAAAGGGTATAATGGTATCGTGAGAGAAAATTCAAACGAGATGGTCCTATCACCAGTAGCTAAAGGAGAGAAGCCAATATGTTACATGTCTTTTAATTCTAACGGATATTCAGCGCACTGTGCAGACTATAAGCATTATAAAGATTGGGAAGAGAAGCGTAACGAAAAAAGATATCAATCCAATCTTACTAAGAATTATGACTCTAAAAATATGATGCATAGTTTCCGTTTAATTCAAATGGGACTTGAAATTGCAAGTGGAGAGGGAGTAAATCTTGATAGAAAGAAGATGGGTGATAGAGAATTGCTTATGAACATTAGAAATCATAAATATGAGTATGATGAACTTATGGATATGATTGATAAAAAGAAAGAAGAAATGGATGAAGCAATGAAACATTCTACTCTTCCAGAAAACATAGATGTTCAAATGGTTGAAGATATTCTGCAAAATATCAGAAAGAAACAACTAATTCTGTAGTTGTAATTTAATATTTTAGAATTATTAACTATTAATTCTTCAGGATTACTAATTTAATCAGTATCTTTGCATTGTAATTTTAATAAATAAGAAAATATGAAATACGAAAGATTTAGAGAAGTAATTAATGTTATTGTTAAGGAAATGAATGATGATGCAATGACAAAGTTTGAAAATAGTGCTGCAGAGCTAAATATGACAGATAAGGAATATGCTAAGCATATCGGTTTGTCTGATGATGAATTTAAGGCACTTGTCAGTGGGAATTGCTCCATTTCCACATTTGCGACTGTTATGTCAAATGCTGGATATGTTTTGGATGTCAAGACATTTAGTGAGGCTGGATTCCCAGAAGACGAATACTATGTGATTGACAAGCCAACGACTAATGACGTAACAGAGTAATAAACTAAAAGAAGTTGGGCTGATTGCTCAGCTTCTTATTTTATATAATATGGGACGAAAAAAGAAAGAAGAAATTAAAGTATATAAGCCAAGCAAATATCAGTTAGCTATATATGACTTTGTAGAACATGGTCTCGGTAATGCGGTTATATCAGCATCTGCAGGGTCTGGCAAAACATATACTATTATTAAATCTTTAGACTATATACCAGAAGATAAAAAGGTTCTTATCGTCGCTTTCAATAGAGATATACGTCAAGAAATAAAAAAGAAAGTAGCACTTGCAGGGCATAAAAACGTTCAAGTTGAAACCTTTCATAGCTTAGGTTATAAGATATTAAATGCTAATTTTAATAGACGTTTTATGAATACAGAACCAAATGAATATAAGTATTCATCGTATATTAATAACAACATATCCAAACTTGCAACAATAAATACATTCCGTCTCGGAAAACAATTTTCTCAATATCTATCTAACATTCAAAGTCTTGTAAACTTTGGTAGGTGCTACCTTTCAGAAACTGTGGAAGATTTAGAGAAAGTTTGTGGTAGATATGGTATTGTATGTGTAGGCGATGAGAAAGAAGTAGCTGTTAAAGTGTTAGAATGGGGTAAAACTTACTTGGATGAAATTGATTATGGTGATATGGTTTGGTTGCCTAATATTCTTCATCTTGATAGTAAGTTTTATAAGTATGATTGGATAATTGTAGATGAATGTCAAGACCTAAATATGGTCGAAAAAGATATGTTGTTTACTTGTCGAAGAATGGGAACACGAATGATGTTCTTTGGTGACAAAGCGCAAGCTATTTATTCTTTCTCTGGTGCAGATTCTGAAGCGTTCGACAAACTAAAAGAGTTGGAAGATACTATTCAGTTACCCCTTTCTATTAGTTATCGCTGTCCTAAGAATATTGTTGAGTATGTACACTATCTTGTACCAACCATGGAGTATGATAAAAAGAACAAGGTTAAAGGTGAAATCATACAAAATGCAAATCTATCAGATGTTAAAGACGGTGATATGATTTTGTGCCGTAACAATGCCCCACTTGCACAAGTTTATATCGAACTATTAAAGAATGGTATAAAGGCTAAAATCCTTGGTAAAGATTATTCTAATAACTTATCAAAGACGATAAGAAATACAAAAGAACAAATTTTAAATGTAAATCTTGATAAGCAAGGTGTTTTCTCGAAATTATATGATATATTCTATGACTTTCTTGAAACAACAATGCGCAAGCAGAATATTTCAAAAGAAGAAGCTCTAACAAGCGCATCTATTGTTGCTAAACTTGATGAAATTAAAGTATTAGAGATTCTATCAGATGGTCTAACAACTGCTAAGGAATTACAAGACCGTATAAAGGACATTTTCACTAATAACAAGGATAGTGGTATTATACTATCAACAATTCACAAATCTAAAGGTCTTGAATCGCCAAATGTATATATAGCTTGTAAATCCCTCATGCCATCCAAGACAGCAAAACAACCATGGGAGATAGAACAAGAGAACAATCTTATTTACGTTGCTTATACACGTACTAAGAATATTTTGGGTTTCCTTGATGAAAGTGAATTTAAACAGTTTGATGCATATAATCCAGAAACAATACGCTCGCTTAAGTTAAAACAAATTGTTATTGATAAGTTGTATAACAAGAACAGAAAAGAAGTAACAACAATAGACCAAGCACGGCATATTATAGAAACTGCGACAACAATTAACGAAACATCAAGTACTAAAGATGAAATAATCAGAGAAACAACCAATAAGCCTAAAAATGCTATTGAAGCATTTGGAAACTTAATGAAAAATAAAAAAACAAGAATAATAAGGAGAATTAAAAAATGAATAAAGTAAATAAAATCATCAAACTTTCAGCAGTATGGTGTGCACCATGTAAGGCTTATGCAAGCGTTTTTGAAGAAGTTTCTAATAAAGATGAAAACAAAGATATCAAGTTTGAATCTTATGATGTAGAGAACGATGACGAAGGTAATGAGTTAGCTGAGAAATATCATGTAAGAAATATTCCTACTTCACTATTCTTTGATGAAAATGACGAACTCATTTATAAGTTAAGTGGTAGCGTTAATAGTAATATTTTACAAGATTTAATCAATAAACGTAAATAATATGATTATAGGTCTAAGCGGAAGAATGAGGTCTGGTAAGTCTGAACTTACCAAACTTCTCATTAAAAAAGGTTATAAAAGCATTTATTTTGCGCAACCTCTTAAGAAGATGTGTATGGAATGGTTAAATGTTCCAAATATAAATGTCTTTAATGAAATGAAATGCACTAACGAGAAACTGAATATTCTCTTTGATAAAGATGCGTGTGATTACTTTGCTAAACGTATCGAAGTTCCAAGCGAAGTTATCTGGAATATCGTACAGAAAGAAAATATTAATGGTGTAATGATTAAAAATGTACGTCATTTGCTTCAGTTCTTAGGTACAAACATTATACGAAATATAAACCCAGATTGGCACATGGAGAAAATTAGAGAATATATCCATTTACATCCTGCTGATTACGTTATAGAAGATGTGCGGTTTCCAAATGAAAAAAGAATGATTGAAGAAATGGGTGGTGATACTTGGTATATCATTAGACCAGATATTTCCAATGTATCAAATCATCTTTCAGAAATCTCACTTAATTGGCAACTGTTCGGAAATAACGTACTGTTCAATGACGGTACGCTTGAAGAACTGTTGGAGAAGTGGGGTAATTTTATTGACGATTATCATCACAATAAGGAACTAAGAGATGAAACAATCGAACTATTAAAGAAAGAGAAAACATCAGACGCATTTAATCTATGTGATAAGTTGATGATTTCACCAGATTTCTTTGATTATAGACCTTTCGGTTATGACCCAGATGTTAAGAATGAAGCAACAATAGAACCAGTTATTGAGGGCGGAAAATATAAAGTTGCAATTTTATGGAATGACGGTCGTAAACCAGATGTAATATCTAATCCTCTTAATATAGAAGATTTTAAAAATTTATTGTAAAAATGAAAACCTATGACATGAAATTTAATGATGGAGAAAAAATATATTTCACATCAGATACACATTTCAATCATGAAAATATAATCAAATTCTGCAATCGACCATATAAGTCGGTTGTGGAAATGAATAATGATATGATTGAAAAGTGGAATAATAAAGTTCCAAAAGATGCCTTAGTATTCCATCTCGGAGATTTTGCGTATGGTAAATTCGTTGAAACAAAAGAAATAAGAGATAAACTGAATGGTAAAATAATTCTTATCAAAGGTAATCACGATTGGAAAAATAATGCATCATCACCTACTCAAGAAAAGATATTATTTGAAAACGTTTATAATCAACTATTGATTAAAATTGATAAACGATATGTATATTTAAATCATTATCCATTCTTATGCTACGCTGGAACATATTCGGATGTTGAGAACCAATACTATCAATTATTCGGACATGTCCATTCGAGAAAGCAAATACAAACCATAGGAAAAGATGATGAACGTCTCAAATATCTTTTTCCAACACAATATGATGTCGGTGTGGATAATAACGACTTTACGCCATTATCATGGAAAGATGTGGATAATATAATTTCATATCAAGTAAACTCTTATTATAAAAAGTAAAATATATTATAGCAAAAGCGGTCGATATTTTCGACCGCTTTACTTTTTACTTCTCTTCATCTGTTTCTTCGTTAATATCTAAACTTCGTTTATTTCGTCGTCTATCAGCTAACACTTTAGTCAATCCAGAACCAGCTAAATAGCCACCAGTGCATAAAATGAAAAATCCTGCGTCCCATAGACTTGTCTTAATATAGCCATTTGCAGTTACATCATATACAAGCACAAAACAAATAGTTAAGTTTACAAGAGCACTTATTATTGCTGATAACATTAAGACAAAGCTCTTTGTACTATTTGATGACTTTGTATCAAGTAATGTTTTAAAATATTCAGTAGTTTTCATAATTCTTTGTGTTTTTCGCATATAGTATTATAGTTGTATAAGTTCCGTAAATTCCACAAGTATTCAACTCATGGGTAGTTTATAAATAAATATTATATCACACGTCTAATAACTACTAAAAATCAATTTGAACAAATATTTATTCTATAATAGATAGTGATAGTTAAAATGACTAATATAAAGAAAATAATAAATGAAGAATTAAACAACATTGTTCAAGAAAAAGATGGTGGACAAGTATATAATGGCATCATAAAAAGCCTTGACCATGTTGATATGGTTTTTGATTCAATTGAAGACGGTTTGAATATAGTCAGACAAGAAAATGGTTACACAAAACGAAAATTTTATAGACTTTCAAAAGATGCTCAACGCATACGAAAATCTATACAAAACCTAAGAGATATAATGAAAAAAACATATTACAATATATAAATTATGGAAAACATTAAATTATTCGCAACAACTGCTTTAAAAAACACATTCGAAAAATCATCAGATTATTTAGAACCATATGTTAGTCTCGATGATTCAACGAATAAAGTTAGTTATAATATAGAAAAGTCAATTATCAAAATAACTGTAGCTCAAGGACAAACAGCTACTATAACAAAATATGCCTCAGATACTGACCTTTCAGGTACTGGAAATAATATAGTTCTAAATGAAGGAGAAAATATCCTAAATATTGATGCTGATTATCCGTATGGTTTTAAATGTTCAAGTAATCAAGATAAAGTAGTTAGTGTTGATTTAACGCAGTTTAAAGGTACAGAAATATGGAATTATGCTTTTCAAAACTGTAATGCAATATCATCTATTACAATTCCTGATTTAGTAACAATTATAGGTAGTAGGTCTTTCGACGGATGTTCTTCTCTTTCAGTAGTCAATTTTAATAATAATACTACAAAAATATTTGCTGGTGCTTTTTCTGGGTGTGAAAAAATAAAAGAAATTGTTTTGTCAAAAAATATTAAAACAATTGATGCTGGAGCTTTTGAACACTGCACATCTCTCTCATTAATAACAAATTTTGATAATTTAACTCTGTTAGGTACTTCTGCCTTTGTTGGTTGTGTATCTTTGAAAAAAATTGTTTTACCAGAATCTTTAGATAAGTTCGGAGGAAATGTCTTTACAGGTTGTAGTTCTCTTTCTTCAGTAACTATACCTTCTTCTATAACATTATATAAACCTAATAATTTTAAAAGGTGCACATCTTTAACATCAATTACATTTACTTCAAAAACACCTAATTCTAATTATTTATCAGAAATGATTAATAATCCTATTCGAAACATCTACGTCCCACAAGACGCAGTACAAGCATATAAGACAGCACAAGGTTGGGAAAGCTATGCATCTATGATTAAACCAATCGAACAATAATTAATAACTATATAAATTACAAATCGGTATTATTGCTAATATATGCAGTAATACCGATTTTTTATTAGTTGATAAGCATAAAATTAAACAGCGACAGCAGCCATCTCTGCACCCTCTATACCGCCAGCGAGTCCTTCAGCACCTCCTGCCATTCCTTCCATTCCGCCAGCAGCACTTTCCGAACCTCCACCTAAAGCATTTCCAGATATGTTTGTAGGCGATTGGTTTGAATTATTTGAAATATTTCCACTATTATTATTCATTTTACCATCAACAGCATCTGAACCATTAGAATATCCATCTTTGAAATCTTTTATAGGATTCCATGATTTCATTTCATCTGGAACAAGTGAAGTTACATTATCATTACTTTCTGTTTCTTCTCTTAAAAATTTGTTTATCTCTTCATTAACTATCTTTCTAATGTTCATAAACTATTTTTCTTTATAAATAGTTTCATTTTCAAGATGTTCTATGAATTTATCAATTTCACTTCTTAATAATTTCATCTTTTCTAAGAAATCGTCTACACTATCATCCTTGCTCTTATGTAACCTAATAGAACCATGGCAATCGTTAACTTCGAGAAATAAATTGCGATACGTATTATCTTGTGATTCAAATTCTCCATCGTAGCAAACAACAGAACCAGTAGACGGAGATTCTTCTCGATTTAGCCACTTTCGAGTGGAGTAAAATGTTTTAAACATATTTTTCTAATTCTTTAACAAACTCAGCAGCATTTGGACCTACATTTTCCCATTCCTTCAGGTCTTCCCAATTTCTTTTCAAATCTTCTTCGGAAGCATTATTTAAAAAGTCATTAAGTTCTTTAAGTAATGGAGAGATAAACTCTTTATTTTGTTCACGAATTTCATTCTCATCTGTAATAACATATGGACCTATTTCATTCAAATAGTCCAATTCTTCAATTTCTTTATCTAATACATCTTTTGGCGTATTATCAAAATGTTCTTCAAGTTGTTTCAGTAACCTTTCCATAATTATTAATATATTTCTTTTATTTCTGAATTTCATTTTCAATCCAATAATCGAGAACTAAAGATATAGAATTTTCATCATTTTCTTGTTGGCTTATTATTGGTTCTGACATACTCACATCTTTAAACAGAAAGTGCCCTAATAAAATATTATTTTCTATATTTTCTCTCTCTTTCTTAACCATTTCATACCACTCATTATACATTTTTTCTACTTCCATATCTTATATTTTTTCAGCAAATGTACGCATAAAAAATTATATTACCAAATATTTTAAAAATTTTTATAGATTTTCTTTGGTAACTAAATAAATAAACTGTATCTTTGCAATATTAAAATATATTCACATGACGACAAGAGAAGAACTTATAGAAAAGATAATTGCTTACGACAAAGAATTTAGTGAAAAAACTAAGAAAAACAAAAAAATCGTTATATGCACAAATCCAGAGATAGCAAAATTGTTTCGTCAAAAATTAGAAGAAAATAATAATTTACTAAAATAACAAATGCTGATTAACATTATATTTATATTATATAAAAAAAATATTAATACAATGTCAAAAAAAATTATTAGATTAACCGAATCAGATATACATCGAATGGTCGAAAACGCCACATATAGAATTATAAAAGAAATGTCCGAAAGCGGTGTAGATGAGAATGGAAATAACTATTTCGCAGTCAATAAGAGAACTGGTCTAATTGTTTATGGCTGGGACTACAGAGATTACGAACCTTCTGAATTGAAAAGTTTCAAAAATGATTATTTCTTTCAAGATTTAAAAGACAACGATTTGAATCCAAAAGATTACAAAATTGTAACTGGTAAATATCTACAAAGAAATGGTATTGATATTAACGACCAAATGAATTGTTGGTCAAATAACGGAGAGTTGTCATGTGCCCAGGAAAGGGAACAACGAAATACGATTTAATTGCAATTTATTCATATGAAAAGTCACACTTCCTACTATAAAAATAGGTTGTGTGACTTCTTTTTTCTATTCTTCTTTATTCATATCACAGTATTCATCGTAAGTAAATAAACTCAAATCATCCATTAGAATACAAGCGGTAGAACAATCTATACAAGCAAAATCTTTATACATAACTGGTACTTTACCGACATTTGTGTGACCAAAGATTTGCATCTTACAATCCCCAATTCTCTTGTCATCATAGAACTCTCTGATATCACACCATAAACAAGAACCAGTTTTATCATATCCACCACGCATTTCACCAATCTGACCAAGCAATCTTACAAATTTATCTCTTTTGTTTGCCTTATCAGATACCTTGGTAGTGAATAAAACATCCCATTCGTCTTTGTCATACTTACTCTTAAGTTCTTTATACCAAGAATGACTAATTCCAGCATGAGAGAAGTACACAGTTTCTCCACCAATTTCTTCTCTACAAGCAAAACGCATATCAAGAGGTTTCATTACATCATTGAAAATTCCTTTAATTGTATTTTCAAATTTATCACTGTAACGTGTACTTCCTGCCATATCATAAAAATAATCACTAATATAATGAAAATCATGATTACCTACAAGGAATCTATACATTTCACCACTTAAATTATTTGTAACAGTGTCATATAAATCTAAGAAGTTTTGAATAGCGTCCGTTTCAGTTATTCCCTCAGATGGATAAGGGTCAAAATAATCACCTATAAAGATAATTCTCTCTACATCCAATTTACCATCAATTACATCTTGTATCGGCTTCTTCCAAAAATCTCTACCGTGTATATCTCCAATTAATAATATCATATAACTTATTTTTTTAAATTACTTTGCAAAGATACTACTTTTAATTTGAATAATAACAGAAAAGTAGTTAAAAATATATAAATAACTGATTTATATTTGTCTATATAAATTATTATGACTATCTTTGTATCACATTAAAAAATAATAGTACAATTAAAAATAAAGGACATGGTATTTAAAATTGATAACAAGGATTTTGATAGTTCAATCTTTACAAATTTCTCTCATGAATCTAAGATTGTTGAATTATGTAATGAGTTGTATGAAGAAGCCAAGAAAAATGTAAATGAGGTCAACTCAGCATTGGCACTAACGTCGGTAAATAAATATACACCTATTGTAGACATTGCAAATTGTAATAGTTTATCAATGAGAATATCTATTTCACCAAATAATCATGTTACTATACCATATTATTTATTTACTGATATGTTTCAGATGGTTAGTGATACTAACCAGTTCAATCATATGACTATAATATTATTTCTTCCTAATTTTGAGAAAGAAACTTTTATAGAGTATGTTGGACAAAGTATAGACCAATTTACAAGAATTTATAATGCAATCAATAAGAAAATAGATTGTGATAAGTGGAATGATATAACTTCCATTGATTCAACGAAAGAAAATATAACATATCTTTCAGGACAAATATTTAGTTTTTTGAGAGAATATGCACGTATCGCTTATTGTGTTAATTATCGTCCAGAAACTATAAATTCACAAGAATTTGAACAGTTCAAAAATTATATAGTTTTATTAAAACGGTGGTTGTATACGATAGATGTCACGAAAAAAGATGATAAAGATTTTGAAAAGTTATTTACGGAAACATTTTCTTCCTCTTACAATAGTAAACTATCTGATTTTAATAACTTAAGAAATGTTTTAATATTTGCTTTATATGAAAGTTTAAAAGTTTACTCCATACTTCTAAAATATTTTGATAATGAAAAAGAAGTAAAACAAATTGTTCAAAAACAATAATATGTTCATCAATAATGAACAAGACGTAAATGATGAACAATATAAAGCATAAAACAATGAATAACGAAATTGAAAATATAGATGGTATACTTTATCAAGTGATAGGAGATACATTATATCATAAAGGGGATTTATATATCTTTGAAAGTTCCATTCAATCATTGCCAGATAATTTAACAGTGGATGGCGACCTCACAATTTTACATTGCTATTATCTCAAAAATATATCAAACAATTTAAGAGTTAATGGCTCATTCTTAATAGGTGAGTGTAAAATAAAATCATTACCAGACACGCTGAATGTGAGATGTAACCTTACTATTATCAACTGTGATTCGTTCAAATCATTACCTAACAATTTAAATGTTGGTAAAAATCTCATAGTTACAAATACACCTATAACAACATTACCTGATAATATACATGTCGGTAGGTCAATTATTTTGCGAGGAGCGTCTATTAAGAAACTTCCCAATAACTTAAGTGTTAATGGAGACCTTATTCTGAGTCATTGTCACGATTTAACTACTTTATCAGAAAATCTATATGTAAATGATAATCTTGTTGTGAACACTTGTATGAACTTGAACGCATTTACAAAAAATGTAATAGTTAGAAATACTATGAGTTTGGATTTTTGTTTAGGAATTAAAGAACTCCCAGAAGATTTAAAAGTTGACAATTTTATCTATTTAAAAAATACCAAAATAAATAAGATAACAAGTCACTTAAAAGAAAAGGTAAAATATACTCAAATTTAAATTCTATAATAGAATGAAACAAGTAATAGATGGTGTTGAATATGAAGTAAAAGATAATAAATACTTTTACGATAAATGCTTATATATAAAGCAAACTTATAATGGATATCTACCAGATAATTTAACTATATCAGGAAGTCTATATATAGATAATAGCCCACGATTTAAAACACTCCCTAAAAACTTAACTGTAAAAGGGATTTTGTACTTGCGTCATACACCAATAACGTCTTTACCATCAGGTTTAAACGTAGGTGACTGTCTTGAGATGAATTATAGTAAAATCACAAGTTTACCAGAAGATTTAAAGGTGGGTGGGTCTATTGACCTAAGTCATACGCCTATTGAAGTATTACCAAATAATCTTATTGTAAATGAGAACCTTGATTTATCATACTGTACTAAATTAAAACGTTTGCCAGAAAACTTAATCGTTGGCAAATCTTTATATATTAATGGGTGTAGTAACTTAGAAAAATTGCCCAAAGGATTAATTGTGGGTGGTCGCTTATCTATAAAAGGTTGCAAAAAAATTAAAGAAATGCTATTTAACAAAACTGGTGGAGGTTTATCCTTAACTAATATGACAATGGAAACCAGAATTTCAACAAAAGATGCTTTGGCTATATATAAAGAAATCTCAATCAGTTTATATACAGTTTCCAATAATAATATAGAATATGTTTTAAAACCATTTGAAAAAACAGGTATAACATTAAATGATTTATATAAACTTATTGAAAATAGTTTCGGAGAAGGAACAATTACAAAATATTTTAAAGTTATGGAATCAATGCAACAAGTAGAGCAAATGCGCCAACAAAATGTTAGAACATTAAGCGCAGGCAAACCAATCATAATTACACTTAATGGCGTAGGTTTCTATAAGAAATTGAATCAAAAGTTACAAAAACCATTCGATTCTAAGTTTAATAAACTTATGAATAAAACGATTATATATCTTCTCGAAAAACTACCATATACAAAAATTGGATATACATGGAGATATGAAATGAATATCATTATTAATATTCCAACATACTTCAATACAAATGCACTATGGAAAAGAGATGTATCAAAAATACAAAGTATAGTAGCATCAATGGCAAGCACATTCTTTACAAGAGAATATCATAAACAATATCAATCAGAAAATGATGATGATAAACTAACACTCTTTGAATTTAATTGCCAAACTTGGAATACACCTACCGTAGAAGATGCATATAATTGGTTAGTGTATAGACAAAATGAATGTATGGATAATAGCGTAAAACGTTTTGCACGATTCTTCTTGACAACACAAGAAATGAAAGGGAAGACAGCAGATGAACTTATCAAATATCTAATAGAACATTATAATGCAAATTGGAATTATGAAAAAACAGATAATAAGATAGGAAGATTATTCACAAAACAAAAGGCAATACAATTCGATATAGATGAAAAAACAGATACGCAAAAAGTATATCAAATAGAAGAATGGAGTCAATTAGCACTATTTTATAGTACATTTAAAGACGAAAAAATAAAAGAAATTATTATTAATGATTTGAATAAAAGAGATGAATGATATAATAGAACTATTTGAGAAAGAAACTGGTTACAAATTAGAAATAAGGAATGGAAAACCATATTATATTGGCGATTTGGATTTACGTGATATCACTATCTCATCTATTCCAAATGACCTAACTGTAGATGGAAATTTATTTCTAAAAGGCGATAACGCTAAATTGATGCCAGATAATTTAACAGTATTAGATAAATTATCAATATGGCGTGCTAATATTAAATCCTTACCTAATAATCTGATAGTAAGATATGGATTAGATTTTATAGACTCCACAATAGAAAATATCCCTAACAATACTGTTATTGGAGGATGGCTTAATTTAAGTGGTACAGCAATTACAGAGTTACCTGATAACCTAACCATTGGAGGAACTCTTTACCTACGTAATAGTAAAATCACTTCATTACCAAATAACTTAACTGTAGGAGGCGGAATTGATTTATCTAATAGTTCAATTAAAACGATACCTCAAAACTTAACAGTACATACTTTTTTAGATTTAGGTGATACAAATATCACATCACTTCCAGATAATTTAACTGTAGGAGGTTATCTTGATTTGGAATATTCAAATATTATTAAAATTCCTAATAATTTAACTGTATATGGCTATCTTTGTTTGGAAGGCACAAAAATTGAAGAAGTACCAAATGATTCATTAATATATGGCTGTATATACTATAATGATAATCGTATGGTTCACCCATCACTCCCTTTAGAGTATTATGACAAACGTCAAAAATTCCGAAATGAACCTATCTTCTGGAAATCTAATGGTGTGAAGTATATTAAGGTTGATGATATTCTTAGTATCATTGATTCTCATCATGGGAATGTTTATCGCACTCATCAGGTCGGTTATGATAAAGAATTATATATTGTTACCGATGGAGAAAATAATTGGGCGCATGGTGAAACCCTTAAAGAAGCAAAACTTGACCTAATTTATAAAATTTCAGACAGAGATACATCCGCTTACAAAAACATGTCACTTGATGATGTCTTGACGTTTGAAGAAGCTATTATAGCATATCGTACCATTACTGGTGCATGTTCTGCTGGTACAAGATACTTCATAGAACACCGACTACCAGAACCACGCAAGAAAACATATACAATAGGAGAAATTATTGAATTGACCGATAATGAATATGGTAGTGATAAATTTAAAGAGTTTTTTGGAAAATGATTATTAACAAGTTATTTAAAATAGATGAAGAAAAATTTAAAATTAGAAAACTTACTTAGAGAATTTTTAAATATTATGGTAAAACGATATACTTGGCTTACTATAAAATTTGAATATAACGAAAATAAACAACAATATCTTGTATCATATTCACCTAAAGATAGAATACAAAGTAATAATGAATTTATGACAGATAGTATGATGTTGGAAGATATGTTTAATGATTATTTTGGAGAATATGCACCACTGTTCTGTGATGAAGAAGAATATTTCAAACTATCTCCTAATGCAGAAGTAATAAAATATGAAAGCAAATAGATAAATAATAAAACTATAAAGTAATTTATATAGTATACGAATATAAGCATTGCGAAATTTTATCGTAGTGCTTATTTTAGTTTTAATAAATCTATAGTAAAAAAAATGAAATATTAATATAGATACATAAAAAATGATGACCCTTCTGGAAAATATATGAAAAAATTTTTTGGAAAATTTTTTTTGAAAGGGTATGGGTAAGAAAAAAGGCCCCTCCTGGAAATCGGTGATTTTTTTTTGGAAAATTTTGGACGGAGAACCGTGGGCATTCTCAAACACCCCCTTTTATGGCGGTGGGTAGGTGGGTTAAATAGGTGGCCACCCCCATAGGGCCTACCCATGCTATATATTCAGTGAACAAATTAAAAATAAACCATATTCTTTTTAGTTCTAACCACTTAATAAAATAATATAGTATAAGTTATCATATAAATAATTTAAACCCCTTACAGACAAAATAAAAGGGGTACTAACTAATTTTGTCCGTACCCCCTTTCCTTATCATGTTACATTTTTTAATCCTCGTCTTCCTCCTCGTATGGTGTTGTATCTATAGTATCACACCACAAACTTTCATCCTCAAAAATTTCAGACATATAACCGCTTTCGCTGATATATAACCTTACTTCTATACCGCTTAAAGATTCGTAATTTCCATATCCATTTTGTTGGATATAATCTTTATCTTTATCAAAACCTTCCTCAAGACTATTAAGCACCTCCAAAGGTGTGCTACTCATCAAGAAGTCATCCAAAGAACTCATACCATAGAATTGTTCTGTAAGATTATACTTGTCGCAAAACTTGTTGAAAATCTCAACTTGCTCGTTATTAGAAAGGTTGTTAAACTCGTTTTCAAAATTCTTAAAAGTAAACATAATTCAATGTTTTAAATTTAACCGATACTTGAAATAGGGTGGTCGGTTGTTAACCCCTTTGTTATTGATTGACGATGCAAAGTTACGCAATTATTTTGAAACTACCAAACATTTTACTAAAAATATTCATAGCGTTAACTTTTATTAACAAATAGCATATTATTCCTTCGTGTGTGTATATATAATAATATAATAACATACGCTATTAAGTCATTTATTTGCTTTGTATTCGTTTGAAATAATGATTTAGTATAATTGTAGGTTTATTCTATTAAAACCGCTTAAAAAGGAAATAAAGCATATATAAGCAAAAAAGTAGTACCCTAATAGATACTACCTTCAATTTATATTACTTCACCAACATATCCCATAACATTTTTAAGTCGTGTGCTTTGCCTATGTTGATAACGTTCTGTACTTTGTATGTAACTACTTTCGTTTGTTCCTCGTCTTCGAGTCCTGCCTCCGCTTGCTTGATATTTTCTTTTTTTGGTGCAACGTATATCCAACCTTCAATCTCCGCACGTATTGTTTCGTCTGTTACCACTTTTTCGTCCAAAATAAAGACGTGTTCAAATGTGGTTTTGTCAGAAGGTCGGTAATTCATTGTAATATAGTATTGTTCACTATCTTTATCAGACTGAAGGATATAAGGATACATACCTTCTACAAAGTGCATTCCTTTGCGTGGTGCTGCTTTATATTCTGTTTCTATTCCCTTCTTTTCCAAAGTTGCGTTTACACTATTCACATAACTACCAAAACGGCAATTAGTAATAAGTGTCATCTTTGTTACACGTCCAACGAAAGGACAACTTTTACCTCCCCTAAATTTAGGCTCTGACTTTACGACCATTGCAGAACCAAACTTTGTGCTAATAGTCTTAATCAGTTTGTAAACGCTTTCGATGTTTGTTGTATTATTCATAATTCAATGATAATTAATTTAACGGACATTTTATTTAGGTAGTTCGTTGTTTAACCTTTTTGTTTTGATTCACGTTGCAAAGATAGGTAATTAATTTGAGTTATGCAAATAAAATAAAGTATTTAACATTATTTTAACAATAAAAACTACTCTTTGTTTTAATATCTATTGTGTCCATAATTCTTTTCCACGTAATGTTCACCGATTTTATTATAGATGTCTTCAATGTGGATAATTGCCAAAAGCAAAAAATAGACAACTATAATAATAACCCATGTAAAAGGGTTCTGACTTGTACACAAAGCAACAAGATTTGCCACGTTTAACAATATTGTTAACAAACATACCAAACCATACTTTATTAATTCTTTATCCATAATTTAATGATTTTAAATATTTTGTGGGACTATTCCCTTTCTGATTTACGTTGCAAAGTTAAGTAATTTATTTCATTCCGCAAAATTATTATAGTTAATTAAAGTTAACGCGTGTGTTATACTTGTACTTATATAAGTCATTGTTTGGTTATTGCTTATGTATTTTATACGTGCGTATGTGTATATATAATATAACAATAAAGGGACAGCAATATAAATTACTATCCCTATTATCCGTTATCTATTATTATCTTTTAATATTCTTTTTCCTCAAAGTAATCAATAATCTCATCAATATTATCATTAATAGTTACCATGACATCGGCTGATGTACCACTTATAACATTTCCGTTGTGGTCATATTTAAAGAAACTGTCATGTGGATTAAACTTTCCCATTGCGAGTTTGCGTACAATTTCAAATGGTGAGTAGTCTGCAAATTGATTATCAAAGTCGCTCATTGCATACCATTTGTTTGGTGACTCTACAGCGTCCCAATACTCTTCTGCATATTGGAATTTCTCTACTGGTGACAAAGTTTCCCACTTTTCATATAAATTTTCCATATCTATATTTTACTTTTTATTATATATTTATTTGCTTTAAAAATTAATTTAATCTTATATAATTATCATACATACTCTATTTGTACTTATTTAAGTATAGATGTATGTATATTTGTTTTATAATTCGTCAGCGTTAAACTCTATAATTTTATCAATGTCGGAATTAATATCCTTCATTACATCTTCTGCGTTTCCACTAACTAAAAGGTGTTGTTCATTGTATCTAAAGAAACTATCTCTTATATCAAACTCTTTTGGTTGTAATATACTTAAAACATCAATAGGTTTGTAACCTTTTAGTTTTGTATCTATTTCATTCATTCCATACCACATATTTGGTGAGTTAACACTCTTCCAATACTCTTGTGCATAAAAGAATTTATCTATAGGAGATAAAGATTTCCAAATTTTATATAAACGTTCCATATATTATTAACTATACAATTTATGTATTACATTTAATAAATATGTTTATTGATGATATTGTTTATCTTAAATCAAATCATCACCCCAATATAGAGTTTCTGAAAGTTCAATCTCACCTCCCAAACGAATTAACTTATTATCAGTTAAGTTTAATTCAAAGTCACTTTTAATAATAACATTATCCATTAAGATAATATTTGCGGACATAATTGCTTTACCTTTAATAATAACATTATCAGTAGTTTTTGTTTTACCGCCAATAGTTACATTATCTTTAATTTTAGAATTACCTCCAATTACCGCAAAACCACCTACTTCTGCATAACCTCCAATGATAGAGTTATCTTTGGCAATACAATTACCGCTTAATGTTGCATAATCTTTAATTGTTGCTTTGTCGCATACTTTGGCACTACCTTCAATAGTTACATGACCACGTACAACTGCATTTCCTTCTATAATCGCTTTGCCGTTAACTTTTACATAGCCACATATCATGGCATTGTCTTTTACAATAGAATTTCCGTCAATTACAACACTTCCATAGATGATAACATTATCACGTACTTTAGCGTTACACATAATCATGCTATCTCCAATAACAATAGCGTTATCGTATACCCAACAATTTCCTTTTTCGCTTAGAAAAAATTCTTTTTCAATCCAACCGCCCAAGTCACCTTTTTTAACGTCCCCAAAGTCCTTGAGTGCCTCTATACGATATATTGTTTTACCCCTAAAGGTTTTTGAAATATCCGTTCTTATTTTATATTTCGTGTTCATAATTCTATTTTGTTATTGATTTACGTATGCAAAGTTAAACAATTTATTTCAATTTACCAAATTATTTATGTTAATAAAATAAAAAACCATAACTACTTATCTCAAGCGGTTATGGTTTTGAAAAATAATTAACTAACTAAATATTAACATTAACTACATTGTGATTACCTTGCGGTACAACGTTTAAAACTACAAAACTTATCTATTCTATATTTGAGATTGAATGCCAACTATTATCGGTTTGTTTCCATGCAACTTCGAACTCTTCCTTTTTATCCCCAAAGGTCAGTTTAAGCACTGATACGTTGTCTTTAACGTCCTTTAGTGTTATCTCTGTTGCAAGTCCCCCTAAAGTTTCATTCAAGCGTTCAGAAAGTATTTCTCGCTTTCTGAACTTTATAGGTTTCCAATTCTTTAATAAGTTGGACTTTATTACATCTCTAAATGTACACATAATCTTATATCTTACAAATGGAAATTTGGTTTAATACGCTTATATGTCTTCTCGTTTGGACATTTGTTGCTTGATACAATAACGTCCATTGCCCATGAGCCGACAAATTTCAGTTCCCCTTCGTTAGGGATGTAATCGTGAGTTTTATCATAACTTAACTTTGTAAGGATAGGCAATGGATGTACGGCTAAATCATCACTTGTTTTACCACTTGGACAATCCTCAATGTCGACAAACTCCTTCTTTGTCTTATTGATAAAGTATCGGTACTCATTTATTTTCAAGTCCTTTACATCCTCATCAGTATTATTGATACGTGCAATTTCCCAATGGTTATGTTTTCCGTCCACTTCGTCCGCATAGTCACCTGCCCATGCCATAGGATAACCTTTATACTTTCCGTCCTCATCGTTAATGAGAGATGCAAATGTATTTACGAATCTGTTACCAACATAACTATGTTCCATTAATTTAGCACCACAACATAAATCATGTGAGTGCAAAGATGCAACTACTTTCTTACTATCCTTCTTGTCAATAATGACAGGTTTAAAATATTGTCCCATAATTCTAAATGTTTTAATTGTTTGTTTTTAATTGATAGTGCAAAGATAAGTATTTAATTTGAAATATACAAGTAAAATTATTAATTTAACATATATTTAACATTAACCGCTTTTTATGTATTATATATAATATATTACGCATACGCATGAAGAAAACCATAAACTTGTTTTAAGACGTTCTAACCGCTTATAATAGTGCCGACCTTATAAGTTATCAAGTTTATACATTAAAGTCGTTAGAACTCAAATAAAAAGTGGTACTACTTATCTCAAGCAATACCACTCAAATAATAAAAACTTTATATTTAATAAGATTTATTTCTTGTCATCTATTCCATACACCTTCTGTACAAAAGGACGGATACTCTTTGTAGCCTTCTTAAATTGCTTTAGGTTCATTCCGCCACATACAATTTTGTTCATAATGTCGTTGGCTCTCTTTTCAGTGTCAACGTATCTGTACAGCACGTTATTTGTTCCGTCATGGTGTACACCCCTAAAACGTACATTCCACTCGTCCAAATACCACTCACACTCATCGCATGATGTGTTCTGTAGAATGTTTGAAATATCATTGTACACCTTTGATGCAACACGTACACCATTCCACAACCCGAGTTCTGCAAACGCTACTACATAACCCTTAAAACCTGTATATTTTTTTGAAAGGTTATCTCTCTCGTCTTCGATATACATATTGTTGTTATCATCAATAACTCTCATAACGTTATTGTCTGATAAATCTGTGTAATTCTCTTCACGCATAAATTTACGTGTTTCCTTCATTGTTTCCTCATCATAGAGGTCGATGTTAGTCCAAATTAAGCAACGTTTCATAATTCTATTTGTTTTTAATTGTGTCAGCAATATTACTGATTAACGTTTGCAAAGATAAGTATATAATTTGACTTGCGCAAATATTTCGTATTAATAAATGTTAATTGAAATAGTATTTATATATACTGAAGATGTTGAGTGTTTTAATAAACTCATCCTGCAAAGTTTTTGATGCGTCCTCACTTCGAACACTCCATGTAATAGGCTCGTCATCATCACACTCTCCACTATTCCGATTGTGTAACTCAAATAACTTATCATTAACACTAATTACCCACGTGTAATATTCCTTTTTATCCTTATTCAATTTATTCTTTGTCGGTTCTCCAAATATACTCTCTAAAACACTCTTTGCAATAGGTTTTGTTTGTCTAATAAATGATGTCCAAGTATCGGGAATGTTATCCTCCTTTTGATAAACTTCAATTTGGAGGTTATTAATATTTACCTTCTTCATAATCACTAAAATATATTATTGAAAACGTTTTCACACATAGAATCTAATAATATGCTATCTTCTGATGCTGTAATGGTTTCTCCATTAAGTAAATTAGTAGATGTAAAATAGAATTTATCTGTTTTCTTATTATAAGAAACTCTTTTTACTGCACACGAATATACATTTTCATTATTAACTGAAATTACTTCAATATATGGTCGTTCATTTAACTTCCTCTCACTAAATTCCACAATGAACGTATGATTCTTTTTCATACGTGTTATTGTATTTTTTCTAATATCTTGATACATAATAATTTGTTTGAAAAGTGTGTATTATTTTCTATTGCGTTTGTCTAAACAAGTCGCAATATAATCAAGTAAATTATCCTCGTTGATATTGTCTTCCTCGTCCTTAAAATCAGACAACGTTTTACCTTCAAAGTGATATACTCTATCATTATCAGTGTTAAGACCAAAATCTAAAGTAACCTTTATTCCTTTAGAATAATTCTTTATAGCACACGCACCAATTTTAACTTCTTTCATAATTCTATTTTGTTATTGATTTATGTCTGCAAAGATAATAATAAACTTTCAATTAAACAAATAAAAATATATATTTAACATATCATTAACATTTATCTTCTTAAGATACTATGTTTTGCGTTTTAAGCGTGTTTAACAATCACTTCTTTATAAGTTATCAACTTTATGTATTAAAGCCGTCAGATACAAAATAAAACCCTACCAACGCAATGTATTAAATAACGTTGATAGGGTAGAAATTATGAAAGTAATAACTTATTCGTTTTCGTCTTCTATCTTTTCAATATCATAAGAATAAGCAAGACGTTTTTCCCAACCGCTTTGGATATATATTTCACTATCACCTGCCACGTCATTATCTCTCATTCTGATAATAACCCATGTCAGTTCATTATCACCTTCGCAGAAACCTTCACTATCACTATTATAGCGTACCAAGTCACCGCAATAAACTTCCGTTCCGTTTTTATCTGTTACCATTTTTCAAAAGTTCTATGATAGTTGAATAAACATATTCATTTGTGTTATATAATGGGTCGTCCTCATCTAATCTATAAACATCATCACAATCATTTACAATGAATTGTAGTTTATCATCATCATTCAAGATAACCTTACTAACTGCCAAGTCTAAAATATCTTCTTTTACTTGACAAAGAACATAAGGCACATCTTCGATTAACCAATCGCCTTCATTGTTGATAAAGGTTAATTTTTTAACGTTCTTTTCTTTCATTAAAGAAAGTGCATGTTTTCTAAAAAGTCCGTACATAATTCTATAGTTTTAATTGTTCTTACTTATTTTCAAAAAGATATGCAAGTTCTGAAAGTTCATTTTCTACCCATTGAGTATCTATGAGTACACTTTCCATTTCATAGGGTGCACCATTTTTACCATGTCCTTCGTCATCAAGCCATATATATGTTTCAAAAGAAACATCGTAATTATCGTAATACTCTTGGAAACTTTTAGAAATATCCTCCTTTGTTGTTTTGTCCTTAAATTCAAATTCAAAAACAACGTCACGTCCTGCAGGTGTCCATGTTTCAAGTGAGAGTTCCACTTGATTGTTTTTTTCATTGATTGTTGTATCAACTTTCCATTCAGTATTATTCAACTTACTTTCAAGATACTTTACAATGTTTTCTAAATTCATAATTCTTAAATGTTTTAATTGTTGATGTTTTGAATAACTGATGCAAAGGTAATAATAAAATTTGAATTATGCAAGTAAAATTAAGTATTTAACATTTAATTAACATATTATCAGCTTCATATTAAAAATAAAAGGTAAGCAATTATTTTCCAACTACTTACCTTCTTTATTCACTTATTTTTTACAGCACAACTCTTTTATCTTTTCATAAAAGTTTTTCTCAAACTTATCAAAATTATTCAAAAAGTACTCCATATCTTTTATTACTTCTTCGGGGTATGAGTAATCAAAAATATCTATTTTGTTCCAAAAAGTGCCGTAAAATACGCCTTCCTGAGAAATCATAAGATTTTGTGGGTTTTCTGTGCTGCCGTTTTCCACACCGATATATTTTATTCTTTCTTTCTCATCATCATCGCCTATAATTGCATAACAACTAAGAAAGCCTAATTTTTCATCCCAACCATTAGCAATTGCACATAAAGTACGTGTTTTATCACTTTCCTTTAATTTACTATGTTTAAGTGTACTAACAAGTAGGAATCTATGCTTTATCAAATGATTTGCAGTATCTATCAAATCTATAATTCTATCATTCAAAGAAAGAATTTTATCTCTCAATGAAAACATTTTCTCCTTCTGTTTGTACTCTTCACTATACTTGTAAGCGTTGGCAATCTCATTTTCAAACTTAATCATAATTCTTAATGTTTTAATTGTTTGTTTCAGCACTATAACTGATTGACGTTTGCAAAGGTAAGAATAATTTTTAAAATACGCAAGTAAATTTCTTATTTTAACTTTTAATTAACATTTTAATGATTATAGAAGATTATATAATATACGCATACGCACGAATGAATCTAATATATGCGTTTTAAGACGTTTAATTAATAGTAATCTTACATGTACCTATAAAGTTGAATATAAGCGATTAGAAAACAAAAGAAACCCCATAAAGGTATTTATTTATTCCTTTCTGGGATAACTTTGTTTACTTTGTTCCAAATTCTAATATATTGAAATGTTCCAATATGTCCGTAAACACAATATCACACATAGAGTTAGAAACTTCATGTTCATTTAGTGTCTTTTCCGTACGTGTCTCAAACTCTTCACATTCAAGTGTAAATACGTCTTTATCTTTATCGTATTGCACTTTGTTTACAATAAACGCAAATCTTATTCCTTCACAAACACCTAATATATAGGGACGCAAAATTCTTTCCTTTTTAAATTCAATTTCAAACGTATTGAATTTCTCCATACGATTTATAGCGTCTTTTCTATCTTGTTCTATGAATGTTTTATATAACCCTTCCATGATTATTTATATTTTTATGTAAAACAAGTATATTAACTTGTTTGTCGTTATTGCAAGCTAAAACACTTGTTTTACTTTTATTGATTTATGCTTGATTTAGTAACAATTACTATCATTTAGTAAGTCTTCTACAAAGTCCATAACCTTTGTATAGAATGGTACTTTATAAGGAACTTCCTCTTTTAATGTTTTCAAGAACTCTTCTCGTTTGCCATACGTATTTATGTTTTGCCACATATCATTACTACGTGTATATGTGAATGGGTAGCCATTATCCATAAATTCACACCCACAATAATAATCGGTTTTACGGCTAATATAAGCGTCACCCAAAAAGATTGCTCTATCCCATATTTCCACGTTACCACAAATAACAACTTTGTCACGTGCTATTATATTACCATGTACACACGAATTACCGCACATCATTGCTGAATCGGTTAATTCAACATTGCCAAGCAAACGTGTGTCACCGCACGCATATGAGTAATCTCTTAAAAAGCTACGACACGCAACAATAGCACCGTCAAATACTCTCGCATGATTCTGTATAAGTGACTCACCACTTACCCTTGCTTGTCCAAAAACTTCTGCGTAGTCCATGATTTTAGCGTCTTCAAAGACTTTTGAATCATCGTACGCTTTTGCGCTATTATATATCCAACAATTACCTTTGTGAGAAAGATTTTCCTCCTTCTCAACCCAACCGCCAACATCTCCCTTCTTTACATCGCTAAAGTCTTTTAACGCTTGAATACGATATAAAGTGTGACCATTATGGTTAATCTTTTCACTCTTTAATAACTTAAATTTCTTTGTTCCCATAATTCTATTTTAATTGTTTTAATTCATTCTGTAGGACTATTCCTTTTTGATTTATGTTTGCAAATTTAAGCAACTTATTTCAAACTACAAAATAAAATCATATGTTTAACATTTATTTAACACTTATATAAATCTTCAATCTATTGAATATATTATATACGCATACACGTAAGATTAAATATAACTCAATATTTTCGTTTTAAGCGTATTAAATTAGTGTTATGGTACATTTACCTATTATGTATAATTAAACCCATTAGAACACATAAAAAACCCCTATAGGATAAACATATTTAAATGTTATACCTATAGGGAGAATCAACAACATATTTAACATTAAGAATTAAAGTTTTTCCAATTCATGTGAGTACGCCTCCAATTCGCACCCTAAATCATCAGACAAATGGATAATCGTTTCCTCGTTTTCATTGTCTAAGTCGGTATCATTACCTCCTATTGAGTCAATTGCCCAAACTCTATTTAAATCTCGTGTTTCCTCGTCACAATCGTGGTAGAGGACACAATCACCAACCATTAAAGGTTGTTTGTTTCTATCACAAATCATAGATAATAATTTTAATTTGTTTTGTGGGACTATTCCCAATTTGTTTATGTTACACTGCAAAGATACGCAAAATATATTATTCAACCAAATTATTGATGTTAATAAATGTTTTATTTTTCGATAACATATTTAACACGTTCCAAGATTGTTTTTGGTTTTACAAGTTTTTGTTCTGCTCGCATAACCTTGTAAATCATTTCTGAATTTTCACTTCTTAACTTTGCGACTTCCTCCGATAACTTCTTATTTCTGTTTCTTACTGAATTATATTGTTCCTGACTGATAAACTTTCCTTCCTCGTTCCTTGCTTGCTGATAGCGTGTAATTTGCTTTTGTAGTCCTTTAAGTTCCTTTTCAGACTTGATACACTTATCTTTAGCAAAATAATACATATCTCTCCATTTGTCCCTTTCCTTAACAATATATTTCAATATTACAGAAGTTGGAATATTATCATTAGGACGTTTGTTATTATTATCCATAAACTACTCAATTTAATTTGTTTGTTTTATTTGAGTGGGTTAATATTTCAAACCCACTCTTAATTATTTACCACTTACAACGAACGTCACCTTCCTTTACAATAAAGTCAGTATTAGGCATAACGAATTTACCCTTCTTAAAGTTGTCAGCCGTTTTCTTAAACTTCAAACCTACTACTACATTTCCGTCCTTATAACGTGCGTCATATTTGTCTCCGTCAATAACATTATAACCCATAAATGTTTTTGGCATTGTTTCTGTACCAAATACAACGGCAATACGTCCGCCTTCTTTTAGATAGTCCATACCTATATTGAAGTTCTCTTTAGAGCCATCCAACGACCATGTAATATCATAGTTAGGATATTGTTTCAAAAGTTCCAAATAGTTAGGTACTTTCGTGTAATCATAAAACATTACATTAGGAAACATTTGTAAGATATTCTTTTTACCTAACTTAAACAATAAAGGACTTAAATCGCTTGTTCCATTGATACGTACTGAAAACTCGTGTCCCTTCAATTTTGCACGTTTCTTTTCCAACTTAATTTCATGCAACATTAAACGCATGAATACTTCTCTATTAGCAAAGAATAAACGTGTCTTTGTAACACGTGAGCTGTCTATATCATCACGACCCGACAAACGGCTAACCTTGTTACGTCCACTTCCCATAAGGCAATTTGCTTTACACATTGTATTTTGTGGGCAAACGTTAAAACCACTCAAATCGGCTGCAGCCAAATATAAACAATATGTTGAGAACTTATGCTCATATGAATGCAACATCTTTGCGCTTTGTGCTACACTTCCTAAATAGGTAACACCAACTTCCTTCAATGTTGCGGTATAACTTTTCCACTTGATGTTTTTAAGTCGGTTCATTTCACTATTGAAATCTGCAAACTCACTCTTTGTCATCAATCTTTCCTTCATAATTCTTTTGTTTTAATTTGTTTGTTTTGTGGGACTATTCCCTTTCTGAATTACGTTTGCAAAGGTAAGGAAATAAAATGACACTACAAAATATTTCCTTACGTTTAACATTTATTTAACAGAACTATGAATATGCTTTAACAAACTAAACATATCATCAATAGATAAATCGTTTATAGGTATAGGCAGCATGCTATTGGATGTTTTCAATAATACTTTATCATTTTCTATGAACACAGCAGTTATATTGTATTCCCACGCATATACAGAACACTTAAACGAATTATCAGAAGATAGTAGAAAACATCTTTCGTCTTCATCCTCTAAAACTTCCCTAAACTTGTTGGTAAGTTCCTCTCTCAAATTGGTTATTGTTTCTAACAAAGCAATATCGTTTTTGAAATAACATTCAATTGCTCTATAGACTTCATCATCGCTATAGTATATGCAAAAGATACAATCAATATACCCTTCATCATCCATTTTTACATCTGATGATAAATCTTTGGTATTAACGACTTTAATACACAATTTCTCTCCAATTAAAGCAATATCTGTGACTTCTGTTTCGTATGGTTCTCCGTTTTTATTGGAAAGTAAAACAAATGGTATTTCAATATCAATATTTTGATATTTTTTGAATGAAATATGTAATTTATGGTTCTTACACATTAATTCCTTCGCTACTTCTCTATTATTTTCTAAAATTTCACTTAAACTTTTCATAATTATAATTTGTTTTTTATTTTTGTGTAATTGTTACTTTGGTTAATTTCAACCACTGATACCCTAAAGCACTCTTGCGCTTTTTGTTTGCACATGCAGCGATATTTCCTATAGTTGCTTTACTATTACTACCCAAAGCAATTGCAGCCTCCGTGCATGAATTATAACGTGCAATTACTTTTCCGTCCTTCACTTGTGCAACGGCTACAGATTGATATTTCTTTTTATTATTTTCTCCCATAACTTTATCCTTTGTTTTTAATCTAAGTTAATCGGAGAAATACCACACGTTTTCAACATTTCATTTACTTTGTCCATGTTGGTTTCCTTCTCCGCACCAACTTCCTCCAAAAAGTCACCCAATGTTTGTCCGAGAAAAGAAACACCACCAAAAGGGGTTGAATCATCTTCCAACACAACATTTAGATATTTGCTTACTGACTTGTTACTCATGACTTCTAATTTTATATATTTATATTTTTATTTATTTATAACTTTATATTTAGATATATTGATATATTAAAATATTTGTATATCTATTCACAACCTCCCTCCGCTTGAAAGGAGGTTATGTTTTTTTGTTTTAATCTGTAGTTCTTAAAAAGTAAGACAAATCATCACCTTTGAAAGTAGAGCGTGCTTTATCTCGTGCAACGTAATAGAGTTCAGTGTACAATCTTGTAAGTTGCTCATTTCCTCTCTCATGTAATTCCCACGCCTTGATGTTGAGTGCCATTGCGAACTCTGTAAAATATTTCACATCGTCCTTCCACTCTTTTACAACACGATTAAAGGTTTCCTCAATTGCCTTCTGTCCTCCCATTAATTCTGCAATTGTCAAATCGCTTGAAAATGTTGTAAAACGTTCATATCCGCTTTCTGCCATTACATTCTCAAAGTATTGTTCACTCATCATTGCTGCTTGAAATACGTTCATAATTCTTATTTGTTTTAATTTGTTCTATGGGAATATTCCCTTGTTGTTTTGAATTACACTGCAAAGATAGGAATAAAAGTTGGAATAAACAAATAAATTTTTCTTTTTAACTTGAGATTAACATTTTATTAAAAATTTGTTAAACTGCTAATCTCTTCACGTGCGTGCGCATGCGTATATATAGTAATAATAATATATTATATAATAATACTAGTAATTAATATATAATTAAAATATAATATCTAGTATATAATAAATAAATTATATATTCTAGTATTAATTTATAATATTATAAAAAGAAAAAAAATAAAAAAAAAGAAAAAGTTGGAACTTTCAGAGTGTAATAGAAAAGTCATTGTTTGGAAAGTTTTTATTAAAAATAAAAATCATATTCCAACTTTAGATTTAAAAATTACCGTGGCCAGGCCATGAAAAAACGAAAAAATTTGAAGGAATTTTCACTTTTCAGAACTTTTCGAGTAGAGTAGAAAAAGAATAAACGGCTCAGAATAGCGTTTATTTGCTCTCTAAGCCGTTATAACCACATCAGCGGTATAATTGTACTCTAAATCAAAAATAAGCCGTTAGAACGCAACAAATAGTGTTTTATCGTAAATCATTTCTTTTGAATAACATTGTACAACCAAACGGCACATATGCAGTCCAAAGTTTTCATGAGAACCAAGTTCACCATTGTTCCAAATCTCATTTAGCTGTTTTGTGACAACAATCTTACCATAAGTATTGCTTAATCTTTCCAAAGTGTTGTACAATCTTCTGCAAGCGTTCTCGTCATAGCAAAGATACCTTCTTTCTCCAATCTCATTAATATCTTTTCCTTCACGATGTAGTCCAACTTCATAAAACCAAAATTGTCCCAAGTTAGGAATAAACTTGTTTAGTTTAGCAAACGAAGTGCATGATTTTTTATATAACCCCACTTTGTAATAAACTTTACCAATTCTTTCCTCTATGCGTTCTACTTTTACCAAACAGCCATAATTTTCCTTATAACTATCTACTATTTCAGGAACACTGAAACGTTCTACCTTATAGTGGTGAAGTATTGCAGAATTATTATTAAAAGATACTTCGGTAATTTCTAACTTTATCTTTGGTGTAAAAGTTAAAATAAGTTCTGAAAAATTATTTGTTCTATCTTTCAATAACTTGTCAACTGCTGTAGAAATTGTTTCGTTAAAAAACTCTTTCAACTCATCTAAATTCTTAATCTCTTTCATAATTCTATGTTATTTATTTGTTTTCAATACTATTGTTTTTTACTCACTTACAGCGTAAGTTAAGAAATTGCAAAGTGTTAAGAAATCATACTCAAAATTATTAATTGTGAGTTGATTAAGAAAACCGAATTTTTCTGTAAACTCAATGTAAATTGTATCGTCTTTAATAAAAATTCTTTTCAATACACAAGCGTCATGGAAAGCGATAAATTCGTATCTTTCCTTAAAGACTATCTCACCACCACGATTTGTTACAACTTCTTTCAAAGCGTTCACAACATTCAGTACAGCAATACCAACTTCCTCAATTGCTTTAGTAGCTATAGCCAAGTTCTTTTTGTTTATATCCTTTGTTTCCATAATTCTTGTTTTGTTTATTTGTTATTGATTTACGCTTGCAAAGGTAAGCATTTGTTTTTAAACCACCAAATATTTTATGCTAAAGAATGTTAATTAAACGTTTTCAATAAGTTTATACAAGTCCTCAACATACTTTACAAGCAACTCACATTGTTTACCAATTAACTTGCTATCTTCATAAGCGTCTTCAATAAGTTCCTCACTTGTTCCATAAAACCACCCTACTCTCCACATCTTATTAGAATGTGTATAAGTGTAATACTCATCATTAAAAGCGTTTTTTACTACATAATAATCGTTATCTTTTTCAATTAGTGCATCTTTACAAATAATTGCATTGCCACCGACAACTACTTCACCCCTAACAATAGCATCTCCAAACACCTTTGCCTTGTCACGAACTTCTGCTCTTTCACTTATACAAGCATTTTCAAGAACTATAGCATAATTACATACACACGCACTATCTTTAATAACAGCATTGCCCAAAACTTGTGCTCTTCCTGTCACAAGTGCACAATTAATTATAGTAGCATTGTCGTCTACTTTTGCATCGTCAGATACCTGCGCACTATCATGTACGCTTGCACTCGCATAAATCTTAGCATTGCCAAAGATGATTGCTTGATTAAAAATTTTCGCATCACTATAAACCTTAGCATTTCCGAACACTTTTGCACTATCATATATCCAACAATTACCTTTTTGTGAAAGATTATCCTCCTTCTCAACGAAACCACCCAAATCACCCTTCTTTACATCATTAAAGTCCTTGAGTGCCTCGATACGATAAAGTTTCGTATTATATTCTAAAATAGTAAGGTCTTCCCTTAACTTAAACTTCTTTTCTGTTTTCATAAGTTCTAATTGTTTATTATTGATTTATGTTTGCAAAGATAAGGAAATAAAATGATATAATCAAATACTTCCTTATCTTTAATATTAATTTAACACTTATCTTTCAAGCAATCTATTAGGTGCTTTAATAAATTGTATGATTCCTCTAAAGTAAGCGCACATAAAGGGAATGTCTGTGTATTTACTTTCAACATAACACTTTCATTTTCCACGCTTATACTTTTGATAGTTACTTCATCTATTCCGATGCAAGTATTAAACATATCATACTCTTTGAAGGTAAAACTTCTCTCGTCCTCGTCTGAAAGTAGTTTAATAAACTTCTCCTCAATATCTTTACCTAATTTGTAAATTGCATCACCCAAGTAGAGGTTGTTAACGCAATAAAATTCAATAGCGTTATATACTTCATTGTCGCTATAAGATAAACATTCAATGATATTAATATACCCTTCTTTATCCACAAATACACTTGAAGACAAATCAATAGTATTAACTACCTTAATGTATATATCACCTTTGCATAACTTAATATCAGTTACTTCTGTCTCATAATGTTCTCCATTATGATTATCAAGAAGAACACATGGGACATCAGTGTATCTTCCGTACTCTTCATGGTCTTTAATTGATATATGGTTAATATTATTATCCAACATCAATTTTACTGCCTGCTCTCTATTTCTTTCTAAAACTTCATGTAATGATTCCATAATTCCTATTTGTTTATTTGTTATTGATTTACGTTTGCAAAGATACGAACTTAAATCGAAACTACCAAATATATTTTTGTATTTAACATTTAATTAACATATAACTTGATAGGTTATATATTATATATGCACACGCAATATTTTATATAATTCAAATAAAAGCGTTTTAACTTGTGAGAAATACTCACGACTTGTAATTTATCATTGCATAACTTATAACGTCTCATAGCGCAAATAAACCATATATAAAAGAAAATCTATCACTACTTATCACAAGCAATGATAGATAAATGTAAATAACAAACTAAATTATAACTTATTCGTCCATATTATCTATATAGTCCTTCCACTCCCCATAACTGCGTGACGTTATAATCATGATTACAACCACCACTAAAATAAAAATCATTATCATTCCTTCATACGTGCATAAGTTCCTACAAGTTCATTCAAAATTGCTAACCAATCACCATAGTGAAAATCAGAACAATATTTCAAATCTTCTGTAAACTCTTCTCCATTAGCAATATAAGTAATATCAATTGTTTCCGTTTCGTCATTCACTGACAATTCTTTGACGTTGATATCCAACAATGAATTATCCGACCACCCATCAAAATCAGGTGCTAAAGTAGAGTAAATAACTTCCACTTTTCCTCCCATTGTCACAACAATATCACGCATAACATTCAATACTTCCTCCGCACTCTTTTCTAAATTTGCTCGTGCATTTATTGAACGTTCAGAAAATTTCAATTTCATTGATTTATCCATAATTCTTAAATGTTTAATTTATTTGATTACAAGTGCAAAGATAAGAATTTAATTTGAAATGAACTAATAAAATTTATAGTTTAACTATTATTTAACACTTGAATGATTATTGTATATATAATATTCTATACACATACATGAAGGGATACATCAACCTATTTATTTGGCTTGTAAGACGTTTAAACAAACTATCTATATAAGTTATCGTAAAAACTAAAATAACGCTTTAGAAATGAAATAAAGTGTATATATAAAAAATCTACCATTACTTATCTCAAGCAATGGTAGAGAAATTTAGAAAATAAACTCAAAATATATATTTGGTTTTGATTAACTTGCAGTAAATTAATCAAAATACATTCTATCACATAATGTTAAAACATCTTCCATGTGCATAGAGTCGATATTAACCCACTTATCACACTTCTTTCCGTTCTCTACAACTACATGACCTTCCATAGATGTAAAGTATTGAGTTTCATTTACCCTTACTTTGTCGATATATAAGAGAGAACAAACTTTATTATTTGCTGTGCCACTCAAAAGATAAAAGCTAAATGGGTTGTTATTTCTTAAAACAGAAATACCTTCTGTACCATACTTCTTAATTTCGCTTTTAACCTCATCAAAAAGGTTACGATAGCTATTAGAAATATCTTCTAAATAACCATTAACTATAGCCTTCTTATTTGTCATAATTATTACTTGTTTGAATTGTTAAAATTTAGCACAATCAATAATACCAAAGATTGTTTCAATGTCAAAATCGCTAATTTCTATCCACTCATCGCATACTTCATGGTTATTACTTACCACGTGTACTTCAAGTACCATTTCGGGGTAAACTCTATGAGAAACACGAATAGCGTTAATCTCATAACGAATACACTCGCAATCATCATAAACAGCGTCTGCCACATAATTATAATTGTCCCAAACAACGGGTACACCCTTCTCACCAAACTCTTTCAAATGCTTTGCCACATAATCAATAGTTGAGTTATAATGATTATAGGTTTCTTTCATTAACCCATTCAAAGTTTCCTTAAAGTCCTTCATATTTCTAAAAGTTTAATTTGTTTTTATTGATTTATATTTGCAAAGTTAATAATAAAGTTTGAAATAGGCAAATAAAATTATATGTTTAACATTTATTTAACGTTTATAATGTTCTTGTTTCTATTGTAGATATTATAACTATCAATGACTATTGACATTTCTACAAATGCTTTATCTATATAGAACTTTCTCGCCCATTCCTTTGCCTCCTCTAAAGTTGGAAAACTATTAGTAGGTGTCCTATCATCATATTCCATATAGAAATTATAACGAGTTTTATTTAAGTAAGTAGATTTGCTAATCTTACATATCCCTTCACTTGTTACGGCTAACAAATCACCTTCCATATCAAACCATTCAAGACAAACAGACTTTTCTGCAATCTCGCTTATATTAATCTCTTTTTCCATAGGTAATTTAATATAAATTCATTTCATATACTGCCTTCATGTTTCCTACCTCATTAATCTCAACATGACAAGACTTATCAGACTTCTTACAATAGTAAACGTCCTCCGCTATTGAAGATGCACAATTTTCCAAATAACTCTTATCATTATTGAATGTAAGAAATTTTCTCGCAAGTTCCAAACCGCTATAAGTGCCGTTCTCTATTTCCTTTGCGTGTTCTCTAATTGATAGAATAGGATTAATATAAACATCATTCATAATTATAACTTGAATATATGTTAAAAAAAATATTAACAATCTCCAATCATAGGAGGACATATTAAATCAAATAATTGTCCTTCAACAACCTTCTTAAAAATCTGATATAACATAATTTGGTCTTTTAATCGTAATTGATTTATATATATCCATTTGTCACTAACCTTATCATAGAACCTTATTGAACCATTAAAACATACAACCTTTGTAAAAGTAAAATGTCCATTTACATTTGGTATGGTACGAACATTCTCATTAGCAATAATTTCATTATTATTTAACGCTAAGAAAGTTGCAAACTTGTCAATTATTTTCTGAGACAAATCACTTTCTTCCTCACTTAATTCATAAATTGTTTCAGTCAATGAAATAGCCTTATAAATAACTTTTAAATCATTGTCGCTTGATAAATCATACATAGGAATAAATTTATTATCCAAACAATCAAGTCTATTAACGCAATGGAAATAAATATCACCCTTACTAAGTACAATGTTACATACATCATACTCTATATTATCTTTATAAACAATAGGACAATTAGTAACAAATGAAATATTATTACGATATTTCTTTTGCATATACATACGCAAATTATTTACATCACCTTCACTAAATCTTACTAACTCACTCATAATTCTTAATATTTTAATTTGTATATAATTGAATTGTGGATGCAAAGATAAAAAAATAACTTGAACTATACAAATAATTCAAGTTAATAAAAGTTAATTACCTTTCGGTATAGTATTATAAACATCCCTATATAAATAAGTATAATTTAATTCGGTTGTGATTACCTCTCGGTACATTGATACTAACATCTAAAAATACAATACCAACCCAAAGAAAGGAGTTGTGATTACCTTGCGGTAGAGTATTACAAACAGTTACAGCCTTTCTAAAATATTTATTTATGTAGGTGTACAGAATACACATCTGCATCGTTTGCATACATAAGTGTTTCTTTTATGAGTGAATAACATATATCCTTCCACTCATCTTCTTTAATCTCCTTTTTATCGTTTAATCCTCTCCTACCAAACTTCTTTCTCTCATTATATACATCATCAATCATTAATACGTCAGGTAGGACTGATTTAAGTACATCTAAATCAATTTCTGACAATTTACATCTTGTTACTCTTTCTCCTTCAGTGGTTGGAATAATACCTGCATAGTTACCTCCCAATACACCACTATCAAACTTATGTTCTCCACTCGTATCCTTCTTTAAATAAGGTAGAGTAAGTTTGTTTAATCCTCTATGTTTCGTATCAATAATGATTACACCAAAATTTGTCATAATAAATTCTGTTTAATTATTTTCTTCTTGGTTTATTCTTTTTCCGTCTATTACGTTTATCTCTGTATGGAGTTGACCCACTTCTATCTTTACCCTCCTGCCTAAATTTCCTAAGCATATAGTCATGCAAAAAATCAGCAGTAGGTCTTATTGCATAAGCAATAGTTCTTAAATCTTCCATAATTTCTAAATGTTTTGATGTATTTTGAGACAAAGATAAAAAATATTTTTCATATAAACAAATAATACATAGCATTTAACAAAAAATTAACACTATGTATTTGTACTTATTTAAGTATGCTTATTATGCTTTTCTATATTATCATACATTTCCTCAACATACTTAACAACTCTTTCATACTCTTCTCCACTTAACTTACTATCCTTATACGCCTTCTCGATAAGTTCCTTACCTGTTCCATAGAAACAACCAACACACCACTTCTTGTTGGAACGTGTGTAAACAAAGTAACGTCCACTACTCCATGTATTTTTTCCAACATAATAATCGGTAATTGATTTTATTTCAGCATTACCACCTATATGAATATTTCCGTACATTTCAATGTGACCATGGACTTTCACATTATCACATATTTGCACATTATCATAGAGACGGGCGTATCCATAGATATGTGCATTTCCAAATATTTCTACGCAGTTATAAATTTGTGCACGGTTATAAATTCTTACATTACCGCAAATGGTAGCATAACCGCTTATTATAACATCATTTTCTAAAAGAGCATTGTCATATACTCTTGAATGACCAGTGACAATAGCATTGTCTAAAACGTGTGCGTAACCATATACGTTTGCTTGACCACCAATCATAGCTTCATCAGCGACCATAGCATCATTGAATACAGCAGCATCATCATAAACCCAACAAGTCCCCCTTTGAGATAGATTTGCCTCTTTTTCAATCCAACCACCCAATTCTCCCTTATTGATTGAACCAAAATCTCGCAAAGCCTCAATTCTATAAACGGTAAAAGGACCAATTCTTTTAGAAATATCAGTTCTAATTTTATACTTGTTTATCGCATTCATGTTCTATTTGTACTTATTTAAGTATGGTTACTACACTAATTCTGTATTTGATAAAATATCATTTCCGCCAACTTTTGCAAAACCTGCAATTTTAGAATGACCTAAAACTTTAGCATTATGACATACCCATGCATCTCCGTACACTTTTGCGTAATCAAATACTTCTGCGTTATCATTTATATACGCACTTTCATATACGTTAGCATTACCATATACTCGGACATCATTAAACAATCTTGCTTTATCACGAACTTTAGCATTGTCAAATACTTTGGCATTCTCACGGACGAAGGCATTACCATATACCCAACAGTCACCTTCTTGAGATAGATTTTCCCCTTTCTCAATCCAACCGCCAATATCTCCCTTCTTTACATCACTAAAGTCCTTTAACGCTTCAATACGATAAAGGGTAATACCACCATCAAGTTTCAATGGCATATCTTCTCTCATTCTATATTTCTTTCCTTCCATAATTTGTATCAATTTTGAACAACACAAAATTACAAATAAAAAATCATTTATCCAAATTAATTAATGATTTTTAACAAAGTTATTTATTTTCGTTTTAAGACGTTTTATTCATTCAAACATATAAACTTATAGTTTACATATCAAAACACTCTCACAGACGATTAAAATAGCAAATACTATTAATAATGTTCGTATGCGTATATAATATTATAGCAAATTCAACATGGTTCATATAAATGTTAAAAAATACTTACTCAATGAATTTATTTCCTGAATTATTTGGTCATTCGAATAAAAACCCTTACCTTTGCATTGTGATTGATAAAAATAGGTAATCTTTCACATATCCGATAGGAATGGTCCCTTTCTGGATACATACACACACTACCTGTACTTATTTAAGTATGACACATTTAATTAATCGTTGTAAGTCAACAAAGGTGTCTTATATTCAGTCACCTGATATGAATGATAATGGAGATGTTAAGCAGAAGGTTAATATTGATTTAACCAAGGAACAACTGGACGCTTACAACCTTCATGTCAGAGAGTTCGAAAAAGAAAAGTTGAACGGGTTGGATACTCATTCAACATTAAAGGGAGGTGTCAATAATTTGGATTCAAATGGACTCCTTCAGATATTGTTCTATTTCGACGTTGAAACCGATGAACAATTCAAAGTATATAGAAATACAATTGTTCAAGTAAGTGTTTCTTAAAAGGAAGTATTAGGTTGATAAAGATTTTGAATGAAGTTTTTTCATAGTTTAAAATTAAGTTATTATTTATTATAGTGGCGTGCACGTTGAAGAATAAAGCGTTATAACACCCACGTGCACAGAAGCTATAAAACGTTATTAAACCACTTTTAATTGGAATTATAGTGTACTTAAATAAGTCACAACAGAAAGCATTATCACATTGTACAATGCTAATTTATTAAAAACGACTTACTTTAATTCCTTACAATAATCCAACATAAACAAGAAGTATCTCGAAATAGTTCGGATGATACATAGATAAACATGGATGGATGTGTCAAGTATTCCTTTACAGATGGATATGATAAGATGCATATAGAGTATTGTATATACCAAGGGTTATGAATTATATATAATTATATAAATATATATGCTCTTCTACTACTCTTATGATTACCAATGCTTACATATAATATAAGGATATACTTAACAGACACACCAGCAAAGATAATGTATAGATAGATTATGATGATACGATAAAGATATAAGATAATACATCCATCATAAGATGATACATATATCTCAAGTTCCAATAAAGAACACATGATAAGCAGTTAATATAATGATATGATTTCTAAAGAGAAACAAATATGATATATACTATTAAGATGAGAATTATAGATACGATATAAAGAAGAAAGATATAAAAAAAGTATATGTGATAAAGATATAAATAATAAACCTTCAATCTATTAAAAAAATGCAAAGTATGTACTTAATTAAGTATGGATTTTATGAAATAGAAAAAATAATACTGCTATTATAAAATGTTAATGTAAATGCTAAGGGGTGTCCTATTATACGGGACATCCCTTCTTTTTTATATCAGCCTTCTTATTATTATGTGATGTGGTACGTGCCAATATAGGTGGGCAGGTAGGGTGATGTGTACCATAATGTGTACACGAGATAGGTAGGGTGGTGGACAGAAAACTTGCATAAAAATTGCATACGAGTTAAACATAACGAAAGGAAATTAAACACTAATTTACAAATTATGGATAGTTAAATCATTTAACATAATGTATTATTTGACCTTCTTGTTCTACGTGATTTTTGCGCAGTATGTACTTATATAAGTATGAACTTATTGATTATCAAGGTATATACAGTTTTCTGCATATTGTTAATAAATGTTTATGTATATAGTAGTTTATTTATCATAATAATAGATTATCTAATTAATAAACATAACAACAAATAATCCAATTAACAAACGTAAACAATATTCATACATAAAACAATAAACCATATCTAATCTCATAAGAGAAAAGATATGGTCAAAAAAGAAATTAAAATAATTATGATATGATTAAAAATCACCTTCTCTAAATTCAATAAATCTACATTTATCAAATAAATCTTTTATGGTCGGGTTCATTGTATAAATAGCATTCTTTGCAATTATTGGAGAATAAATCTTATAACCTGCATTCATTAATATCTTTATTAATGATGAATTATCTGTAACCAAGATTCTTTTATCAGCAGACATATCTAATATCTGCTTGGCAACAAATTCGCTATTTGTCATAATAAAAGCCTCAGTAGAAACACCATTATTAGCAAAACTAACTCTAATAAGGCGTATTCCTTTCATCTCAGAGAAAGACCTATCTTTAGTCTCAAAACCCATGCGTGATGATTGTTCTGCTGTCGCAATATGCTGAATAGTATATTTACCGCCAGACTTATCTGAAACCAATTTAGCTGCGTTCATAAAATCAGCCCCATGGCCTTTATTTTCTTTGTCTATCTTACGTGCATTGCCTTCTTCATCAAATTGTGTATAATAATGACACATCTCATGTATTAAAGTATTCTCCCAGTCTTCTTCTGGTGCGCTGTAAACCGTTGTAAGATAAATGGTAGGTCTTGCTACATCATAAATATTTTCACGTGTTACAGGGAAATTAGAATTAGCAGGAATAGTTGAATACATGCCAAGATGCTTAGGTGCTAACTTTTTTGCAATTAATCTACAATTAGGTAAAAATCCATCAAATAACTCTTGATTGAACTGATTATATTTTGCCTGCATCCATTGCTTAGTAGGAACCATATTTCCTCCTATCTCTTCCAATAAATGTATTTGTGATTCTTTTATCAATATCTTTTTCATAGATATAAATATGTATGCATGAAATAAAAAAATAGCAAACATTTTTTTGTGGTCTAAAAAATAATTAGTATCTTTGCAATTGATATGAGAAAGATAAATAGAACATATAGGTTCAGACTGTACCCGAATATGGCACAAACCGAATTGCTGGCAAAGCACTTCGGATGTTCTCGCTTTGTGTACAACTATTTTCTCAATCAACGTAAAGAACAGTATAAGCTCACTGGTAAAAGCGATAACTTCTATGCACAAGCAAAGACTCTTACCGCATTGAAGAAGCAGGAAGAAACTGCATGGCTTAAAGAGGTAAATGCCCAGACCCTACAGTTTGCTATCCGCTGTCTTGAATCAGCCTATACTAATTTCTTTAAGAAGCGTGCCAATTTTCCCAAGTTCAAATCCAAACACTCTAAGAATAGCTTTGCTGTCCCACAAGCTGCATCTGTAGCAGGTGGTAGACTTTTCATACCCAAGTTCAAGGAGGGTATCAAGTGCCGTGTACACCGTGAGATAAAAGGTAAAATAGGGAAGGTAACTATCACCAAGACTCCAAGCGGAAAATATTTCGTTTCCGTCTTCACGGAAGAAGAATACACTACACCAATTGAGAAATCTGGTAAGCCAGTAGGTATTGATTTGGGTTTGAAGGACTTGCTTATCACTTCTGAAGGAGAAACTTTTAAAAATAACCGATATACAAGAAGATACGAGTACAAACTTACTAAAGCACAACGTCATCTTTCTCGGAAGAAGAAAGACAGCAGAGGGTTTGAAAACCAAAGACTCAAAGTTGCCAAACTTCACGAGAAAATTACTAATAGTCGTGCCGACTATCTACATAAGTGCTCTATATCTCTTGTACGAAGATATGATACAATCTGTATCGAAGACCTGAATGTAAAGGGTATGACAAGAAATCGTCGTCTTTCCAAATCCATTACTGATGCAAGTTGGGGTGACTTTGTTTCCATGCTTACCTACAAGGCAGAATGGAACGACAAGAAGGTTGTGAAGGTAGACAGATACTTTCCATCTTCACAGACTTGCAATGTCTGTGGGTATGTCAACAAACAGATTAAAAAATTATCTGTTCGTGAGTGGGAGTGTCCTGAATGTCATACTCATCATGACCGTGATATTAATGCTGCAATCAATATCCTTCATTTCGGTTTAAATAATATATCGGCAGGGACTGTCGATTACACGGGTGGAGAGGAAGTAAGAGCCAACCAATCGGAAAGCCATTCTTCGATGAAACCCGAAGCCAATGAGTCTTTAACTCAGGGGTAGTTCATTAACTAATAAAGTTCATTTCTATGCATTAAGTTTATATTCTCCATCAGTACATTTTAATTTCACATTATGTGGAAAGATACCATCAAATGAATTATTCTTTACAATTTCTTTCCATTTTGTTAAAGGACCTTGATAAATTACCTCTTTTAAATTATTACATCCACTGAATATTCCTGTTTTCATGACTGTTACACTATCTGGAATTGTAACTGAAGATAGGTTCATACAATGATAGAATAATTGATATTCTATAGTAGTTAAATGATTTGGTAAAGTTACGGTTTTTAAATTATAACATTCTGAAAATGCTTCTTTACCAATTGTAGTGACTGTATCTGAAATGGTAATACCTGTTAGTTTTGTACATTTCTGAAAAGCTGATATCCCAATAGATTGAACTGTATTAGGAATGGACACAGATGATATTGAAGTATTATTAAAGAAAACGTAATCTTTAATTCTTTGAATACCATCACTTATATTCATTTCAATAATTTCTCCGAGTCTAATAGGTCCTTCCACTAATACTCTTTCGATATTTAAACTGTATTCAGTGAAATCATTCTCACAAGCACCACCGAATTTATTGACAACATCCTTAATACCATCTTTTATTTTAGTTAATTCAGTTAAATTCTCAGATATAGACATAATCATATATTATATTTAAAAGTTATTATATTCAATAAATATTTTCTATAAAACAAAAACCGCACAATGGAAGATATAACAACCAAAGTGCGGAACAATTAATAAAACAATAAAAATTTAATTCTCAATTATAGTCAATATAACACCAATACATAATGACATAATAGAAAGAAACATCATATTGAGAAACAGACGCTTTGCATTATATATATCAATACCTATAATACGCTTTCCTCTAATATATAAACCATCAACAAAGAATGCTAATAAACAAAATAGTAAAGCACAAAAAATAAATATTAAATTCATACACATGTAATTTTTTTAACTATATGCAAAGGTAAAGAATAAATTATGACTAACCAAATAAACATAAAAATATTAATAACATTTAACATTAATTTGTTGGATAATTGAAAAATAAAATATAACTTTGCACCATATTAAAAATAAAAACAATATATGGATGTAAACGAAAAAGCAAGAGAATACGCTGATAAGAGATTTAAAGATAAAACAGGTGAATCTAATTTCATTAATCGTGATAGTAAGTTATTCACATATAATGATATTAAAAATGCTTTCATTAAAGGTTTTGAATGTATTAATCAAAATGTAAAGATTCAATGGTACGAAGAACCATATTGTTTTAGAGCTGATTTGCCTTTTATCAATATGATTATCAAAAAAGAAAACAATAATCAATATATAGGTTATATTAATAAAGAAAGAATAAAACTTCCAAATTATATTGATGAAACAAATATCAATGAAGTAATGAGATTTATGTCGGACAAAATTATCACTAATATAAGAAATTATGAATAAGAAAATTCTTAAAATAGATGATTACACTTCTTTTATTCAGAGATTAAAGAATATAAAATCATTGGAAGAAACTTTAAAAGAAAAATTTTCAGATGACAAAATCCAAATAAAAAATATTATTGCATATTGTTCAGTATGCTATTCTTTAGGTGTTAGTGATGCAAAAGAAAGATTAAAAGATTTGGAATGGGATACTAACAATACCGCATACGGATATAAAGTTAAATATGAAATATATCCATCAGATTTTGGTGGTATTTATCAACTCTTTATTAATAACAATAAATATGGTAATTTCAATAACCTCAATGAAGCAAGAGAAAAATCACAAGAACATTACAACTCACGATTAAACGAATTATTCTATGGATTTGAAGTTGAAGGAAAAGAATTATAAATCTATCTTAGAGCGCATTAATCACTACGTAAGGCGCAAAAGTAATTTCGGTGATACATTACCTACCAAAGATGCTTTATTCGCCTTAGAGATGAGTTATGGGGCTGCTATCAATGATATTATTGATAGAATAAGTAAGTTGGAATGGAATAACAGTAATGAAGCGTATGGATTTAATAATAAATTCCATATCATCATTAATGCAGATACTATGAAGCCAGAACTCTATATTAATGATACAATCCAAGCTGAATACATTACTATAGAAGGTGCAAAAGAAGCAGCACAGGCTTATAATACTGATAAAATAAGAGAAGAACTTGATATAGTAGCTAATGAAAATGGATAAGAACTTTTTAACTCCAGAAAGTAAACCTAATTTACGAAAAGGAGATTTTATTGTAAATACAGTTAATGGTGATATTGTTATTGTTGAAGAACCTGTAGATTGGGGGATATTAGCAATAGTATATAAACATCAACAAGACAATACAATTATTGACCGAATGTTTTACTTAGACACAAAGTTTATATGTAATATAGGAACTTGGAGATTAGCTACTCACGAAGAAAAGAATGAGTTCCTTCAAGAACTAAAAGAACAAGGTCATGAATGGGATGAAGATGAGAAAGAAGTATATTATGGAGGTAAAAGAACTCCAATAGATTTTAAAAATAATCCTCCAAAGAAAAATGATATCATTGTACGTAGTGATGGTTTGATTTATGCCGAATATCATCAAATGAATTATACAAAAGAAATATTCTTTGGTAAATTATGTCTCTTTAGTGATAGAATGGATTTGTATGATTTGGTTATCATTGATGATATGGCTTATACAGATGATTTGGAGTGGTATCATGCAAATGATAGAGAAATAGCAGTATTTAACAAATTACTTAAAACAAAGAAATAAAATGAATATAACATCAAGATTTGAACAAGGTACTTATGTTACTAATGGAAAGATGAGTGGTATTGTTAGTGATTATACTGATGATTATGTTAATGGTAGATTTATACATTTTTATGTAAGTTTTAACAATGTATACAAAAATACAATATGTCTTGAAATGTGTGAACTTAATGATGGGTCCTTCCGTAAATTGAATGATTCTGAAATTAATGAATTTAATCAAATGCTCTTGAAAAACGGATATATATGGGACGATGATTCTATGAAAGTCATTAAAATGGAAGCAACAATCTCATCGGTTAATCAAGAAAATAAAACTGAAGAAATGAAAGAAACTAAACCAAAGTTCAAGACAGGTGATTTCCTTACAAGTATTGACGGAGACGAAACATTTATCTTCATGAGATACGATGAAGATGGGTGGTTGTTAGGCTGGAAAATAGTATATAGTATAGACGAATGTCGTAATAAGTGTGAAGTGCAAAGATTTAATCCTGCACATCCTTGGCAATATTCAATCGATTATGAGAAAGAACAATTTCTCTGTAAACTAAAAGGCACATGTTATGTTTGGCATGATAATGTAAAAGAAATGCGTAAGGAATATAAGATAAATGATGGTAAACTCAAGTGTGGAGACATTATTCACTTCAGAGACGGAGAAACTGTTATCTTCAAGGAAATAACTGCTGATAAACTCAAGATGAAAGTATGGCATGCACCTACAGATGGTAATGTCTTGACTGAATATAATAGATTTATACCTTGGAAATATGCTACAGGTGATGAACAAGATTTTATCCTTAATATAATGGCAGGAAATGGATATGTTTGGGATAAGGACGAAAATCATTTCTTCTCAAATCCAAGAATGATAAGAACTAATATTAGCGATAAAGTAAGTTCACAACCAATCGAAATACAACCTATAAATATTCCTGAAGGATATAGAGCAAATATTGAGAAAGGAACAATTTATTTCACTAAAGAATTTAAAGATGGTGATTTTATTAAAACAAAAAATGATAGTACAATAGCAATCTTTAAGGAAATATCAGAGAGTGGTGAAATTATTGTATATGTTGAATACTTCAGAAAGAGTAATGACTTTCTTACAGCGGAAGATGTAACAGGTCACGATATCAATCAATGGACACATGCTACAGATGAAGATATTAAATGGTTCAAAGAGAAATTAGCAGAAAACAATTACAAGTGGAATGAGGAAAGAAAAGAACTTGTAAACTCATTCTGGGTTCCTGAAAATGGAGAAACATATTTCTTTATTAGTAGACATTTTAATGTAATTGAAGCAAAAGTGTTTGATGGTGAGGCACACCAAAAACGTCTATTATTACACAATTGTTTTAAGACAAAAGAAGATGCAACGGAACTCGCAAAGGAAATGAAGCAAATGTTTATAAATTTTAATAAAGAAAAATATGGAAAATAAGTTTAAGAACGGAGATATTATTACCGATGTATTTGATACTGGTATTGTTAAAGAATACAACAAAGATACAGATACAATAACTTTCTGGATTAAAATTTCATGGAATGTAGATAATCCTACGATTGAACTTAATTCTGTTGTGAGTGATATTAAGCACTTTACCAAAGCGAAACCAAGAGAAAAGATTAAAGCAATTAATTACTTGCACAGAGAAGGATATGTCTGGAGTGAACGAGAGGGTAGAGTAATTGATACATACCAAATTGGACCATGGGATGTTATTAAAAATTTTCTTATTGAAAATTGTTGGTATATTAATGACACAACAGGGGAATGTTTCCTTTTTAAAGAATATATCTCTCGAAATAATACCATTATTTCAGGTTTTTCACTTATTGATAAAGATGATTTCATCAATATTGATGTTAATGATTTTAAAGTTGAAGGCACATGGAGACCTGCAAGAAAAAGTGAAGAGAAAAAACTATTTGAAAGATTAAATAGGGTTGGTTATCTTTGGGATGAAGTAACACATCAATTGATGTATGTTGGTGAATACTATCCAGAAAAACAAGAGTTTAATGATGGAGATTTTATTGTCAACGAAACTACAAATGAAATATCTATTCTAAAAGAACAAGATTATTTTATAGTGTGTGATGATAAAAGTTATACCGCTTATTATAGACCATGGGTTACAATGAAACTCAATAACAAAGGAAGCGTAAAATTAACTAAGGAAAAAATCTCAATGTATAATACACTAAGATACGCTACATTACCAGAGATAAATGATTTCCTTCAATTTCTTAAAGATAATGGTTATACTTGGAATAATAAAACAAAACAATTGATAAAAAGTAAATAATGGCACAATATAGAAAACATATCGAAAGACCAAGAACTGAAGATAAATCAGTTGACGGAATGTTTCTGACAATTTTGGATAGTCATGATGAAGTATATGGCTATTGTATTGCTAAGAAACTTAACTACTTTTCTGTGGACACCTATTGCTCCTATATAGTTGAAACTGATTCATTGAACATTCTTGAAGATAATGTAGATACAGAATATCTTCATATTGTCATAGCAACAACCGAAGAACGTATTAAAATTTTGGATGCTTTAAGAGCCTATGGTTATAAATGGAATTTTCAAAAAAGACAAATAATAGACGGATAAATTATGAATACAACAAATAATAAAACATCATTATACGATTCAGTAACGAAGAGTGATAAAATAGAAGACTATAATAAAATAAATTTGAAGACACTAAAAATGTTATCAAAAGGAGAGATTCTTACTGTATATAACAAGATAGGACAAATAGAAGACATCTTGATATATGACGGTATGCTAAATGAATATGGTTTGTTTAATGCAGTACTTGCATATTCTCCTATTAGTGGAATACTAAGGGATTGTCCAGTTTTAGATTTCGATAATTTACCAATATTAGCTTTCTCAACACCAGAAGAAAAAGCAAATCTTCGGAAAATCATGAAAGAAAAAGGTTATCAAAATTATTGGTGGGGATGGGAAGATGAAGAAGAAGAGTCGGTTGATGATGAAACAATTGATGAATCTCCTACTGAAGTAAAATCTTCTACTAATGTTGATAAGAATATACTGGATAAAGCTATTGAAAATAAGATAGCGCATAATATTAAAGTAGCAAAAGATATTCTTGACAATACATTACCATATTATGTTATTAATGATAATATCGAACAACTGGTAAGAACAACAGACAAATCTTTAAAAAGAGATTTAAATAATTTCAACTACTTCACAAATAAAGAAGATGTTGACGAAGCAATCAGAAGAGTCAAAGAAACTCTAATGAACTTTCAAGAAGAAATACAAAATAGGAATAAATGAGAAAAAAAGTATATAGTAATATATGGATTCCAAGATTTGATTACGAAGAAGTAGTTATATCAAGGAAACATCTTTTACCGTATATCCTTCCCTATACAGAATGTAGAAAGGAAGAAGATAAAAAAGATTATGAATACGAAGTTCCATTTATATATACAGATTTATAATTTCAAAACTAAATGAAACAAGTTATACAATTAAAAGATTACATCAAAGCCTTCCCAGAACTAAAATGGGATGGAGATGAATATTATCAGCGTGCTATCACTATATTTGGTGTTATAACAATTGATAATGTAAGTACAGATACAATATTATTATTCGCCCCTGATGATATTGAACTTGGTGAATATGATTCAATAGATATAGCACAAGCCGATGCTGATATGTGGTATCGACAAGAATTATCTGAAATGATTGATACAAATCTCTCTACATATAATAGACATAATCCGCAAAATAAGATATATTATACAACATGAAAAATTTAAAATTAACAATAGTATGGATGATATTCGTTATCATTGTATTAATGATTGTAGGACAAGCGCATATCTACTGGAATCCATTCTATATTCAATTGGATTCACCAGATAATGTTGGTGTTCTTGTAGGTGTGTTAGGAACTGCTTATATGTTTAAGAAATTAGTTGAAATTACAAGATTATGAAATTATATATACCTTACATCGGCAGGGACTGTCGATTACACGGGTGGAGAGAAAGTAAGAACTGACCTTTTGGAAAGTCATTCCTCAGTGAAGCCCGAAGCCAATGAGCGTTTAGCTCAGGGGTAGTCCATCAATAGGATACTAATAATACGTATCCTATTTTTTTATAATATATTAACTAAAATAATTTGGTTATATCATAGTTTATTATTAACTTTGCAAATATAAATTTAAACAAATAAAAATATGAGCCAAAAATTTAGATTAAGATACGATTTATCAAAGGTAGAACACGGAACCACTCTTTACAGAATAGAAGCTACTAAAGACTTTTCAGACGTAAAGGAGGGTGACTTAGGTGGTTGGATTGAAAAAGAAACAAATCTATCTCAAGAAGGAGACTGTTGGGTCTATGATGATGCTTGTGTATATCATTATGCGTTCGTATTCGGGAATGCCAAAATATATGGAAATGCAGAAGTTTCTGGCATGTCTAAAGTATACGGTAATGCTAAAATCCTTGATAATGTATCAGTGAACGGTATTTTAGAAATCTATGGAGAAGCTGAAATTAGTGATAATGCCGAAATTTTTGAGTTTGCCAAGATATACGGAAACGCTAAAGTATTTGGAGAAGCAAAAATTCAAGGCTATGCACAAGTTTACGATAACGCCCATATAAGTGGTAAAGCACAAATATATAGCAGTGCGAAAATTTACGGTCACGCCTACATAACTGACAATGCAAAAATATGTGATGATGCAGAAATTTATGATTTCGCCTGTGTTAGAGACAATGCAGAAGTTTCGGGTATGGCTGAAATACATGGAGTAACGTTTGTACATAATTGCGCTTGCATTAGTGGCGGTGCAGATATATTTGAAGATGCAGAAGTATACGGAAATGCAATCGTAGATGAATATGCTTTGATTTTTGGTGAAGCAAAAGTATATGGCAATGCAATAGTATCTGGTGAAGCAAAAGTATATGGCAATGCTACAATAAATGGAAATGTGCATATCATTGGAGACGCTGTAATTGGTGATGATGAAGACTATTATATTTGTAAATGTATCTGGTCATATTGTGAAGATGTAACTTATACACATTCTAATAAGATGTGGTGTTATGATGGAGTCAATTATACGTCTCAAGAAATTGTTCAAAAGATGTATGAAGAAAGTGAGTTAAATGGACATTTGTGCAAGACTATGGTAGACTATATCGAAACGTTATATAAGATAATAGAAGAAAATAATAATACAAACAAATAATAATTTTTATGAACTTACTGAATTTATTAGTAAAAACAATATTAATGATATGTGTTCCTGCATATATAGTTCCATACGTTATTTTCTCATTAGGTTTTGGAAGATTTGATTGGTTCATTGGAACAAATGAAATATATGCAACACTATTCTCTATTACAACAACAGTTATTTTCTTAATAATGTCTTGTTTTATTTTACCAGCTATTATTGAGAAATCATTTGAAGATATCGACAATATAAATAAAGATAATAATACAGATAACGAAGAAGAGGATGAGGAATACTAATTATAAAAACTTTATTAAAAGACTATTACTTGTCTTCTCAGCCTCTTTAGTACCTGCAGGGGTACTAACATACATAGTAAGTATTATAAACCCTTACAGCGTGCCATATACATTCTATATCGTATTATTCATTGGAATTGTAGGAGTAATTATTAAATTGTTCCAAAATTATATTCTGAACTATAATAAAAAATAAAGATATGAAAAATTATATTGGTAATTGTATTTTTGCAGGGTTAATAACATTACTATTTACAGTATTGTTTAAGTTTACTGCATATCAAACTCTTCTTTTATACTTTGTTATACTGACAAGTTCTGAAATAAGAGATTTTATTGATAACTATAAAAAGAATAAATAATATGGCAAAACTTTTTTTCTTCTTGTTTCCTTTTATTATAGCAATTGTATTGTGTTTAATATTTGGAAGCAATAGATTTGAATATGGCGTAATCGGTCTTCTAACATTTATTTACTTGTCTAATGTTTTAAAAGATTAAAGTTATGAAAAAATTTATCCTCAATATAATTTGTGGAATTATTGTTTTCTCCTTTATTGGAATATCGTTATATGGTCTAATTAATGATTATGGACATAGTATCGGAAAATTCCCTATGATATTTTTCATTGGGTTCACGATATTTTATATTATTCATTTTACTGACTATATAAGATTAATGATTGAATTAAAAACGTATAGATGTAATAATAAAACCACACGATATATTCAAACAGAAGAAAGTAAAGGATATATTTTACGTACTAATTTGGCAACGATTGCAATGACAATCATATATATGATTCCTGCTATCATTTATGCTTGGTACACAAATTCATTCTCTAACCTTGTTAAAGATTCTGGTTTATATCTTATGTACGCTTTTCTTCTGAATGATATGTTAGTCCAAATGATAAAAGAAAAAACAACAATAGAAAATAACACCACAATTCAATGAAATATATTTTTAGACAAACTATTACTGGACTATTTTTATTCCTAAGTATAGGATTATTAATATCTAACTTAATGGATACTTATTCTACAACGATAAGTTCCTTTCCGTTAATACTCTTTATTTGCTTAGCATTTCCTTCTATAGCACTATTTGCATATGATATAACAATACTATCGGAAAATAGCGTGTTACTCAATAGAAATATTGAAATAAAGGAAAATAATAGTACTTTAACAAATGAAGATAGACATCTAAAATATATTATTTATTTCTTATTGTTTATTCTACATACAAGTTATTTAGTAACTCTATTAAACGTATCACTTCATTTAGAAAGTATATATTTCTTCTTAGTGCGATACATTCTATTCATTATAACAATCATGCTTATATATCAGAAATTAAATAGCAATATTAAACTTAGAAGATTACTAAGAAACAACGAAACAATAAACAAACATTATCAACCAGAATCATAATAAAGATTATATAAACACTATATTTATAGGTAAGCAATATTTTAACATATTCGCTTGCCTATTTTTTATTTTAATAAACTAATAAATTCAACAAAAACAAGTAATGCGGATGAAAAATACGTACTACAGAAAAACACCACCTAAAAAGTTTGAACCAGATAAATGCCACTGGACTCGAACAGATAAAAATAGATGGAAAACTAAAGTCACTTACGAAACAGAAGACGATGCAGAAGAATGGCTTAAACAACATCCCAAACTAATAGCACAAGGAATGGTATCATACTTCTGTCCTATATGTAATAAATATCACTGTGGGCATAATACAATAGATAAAGAAACAAAGCAACTACTTAAAAATAATTTCAACTAATAATACACAATACAAAACATTAATCCCCCAGTAGATAAATTATTATACCTATTGAGGGATTTTTAATGTTACTTACCAAATGAAAATGTAGTAGGACAAGTTTCATCACAAGAGTTACCTTCACCCTTACCACCTTTAATCAATTCATCAATTGATGTGGCATTCTTAATATTACCACACTTGTCAGTCTCAGGACGATACTCACCCTCATTACTAACACTCAATAAATGTAGCTCACTTCTAACTTCTACCACGCTACATAATGGTTTCATATAATTATTCTTTTTCATATCCTTTATAAATATTATCTAATATATAAAAAGTGCCTACCTATCTCAGGCAAGCACAGTCAACTAAAAATCTAAACAAATTAAAACTTATATTTCAGTAATTATATTGTGATTACCTCTCGGTACATGATTACTAACATAGATTCTACATAACTTGCACTTTTTAGAGAGCAGGATACATACACAAAATGAGGAGGTCTCTCTGCATTGCAGCAATCTCATAAAAATAGCAGACGAGCCTCCTCACGCACCAAACGAGCTGGACTATGGAATCGAACCACTCTTCTGCATTGGATTAATACAGCGTGCACCATTACACCTTGTCCGCTTATAATAGGAAGCAATTGTTGTTTAAATAAGCCATACTATTTTATAAGAAAAATCTGCTGTACGCTTCCATTAAATATATATGAATCTGAGTAAAACTCAGAGGAGAACAAGACTTCCCTAAATCACAATGCAAAGATACTACTTTTATTTTAAACTACCAAATAAAATCATATAATTTTACATACATTAACTAAATTGATAAATAAAGCAATTAACATAAACACTATTTAATACTATATTTCCAATTTCTTAATTTTTCAAAAATTTTTATAAAATTTTATTTTTTTTGGTAAAAATGGACACCAAACAGTCCTTCCTTCACGTTTCTATCAATTTTACTCCCTTGCAGTTATACTCTATAAAAGTTATCATGCAATCACATTACGCTTGCTGTTATACTCCCTCTAATTATCATCCATGACACATTCTTTGCCGTTGTCCTCCCTTGCAGTTGTACCCCCTTAAATTATCACTCAGAACATTTTCCCTTGGTGTTACACACTCTTATTTTATTTGTTTAGGTCACAATCCTTCCCCACATTCTCCCTTTCTCTATAAACTGTTTTCTACCACTATTCTCCTTTTCAGTTATATATCATTTATTTTCTATATATTATTCAATAACTATTACTCAATATTTTTTATTAGTGTATATTCATAATCCAATAATTCTATATCCGTTTCTATATATCTTTCTCTCTCTCTTTACTATAT
>ERZ772979.63-NODE-63-length-90724-cov-16.149037_pt1 | contig 90724 bp, 94 predicted proteins | sample MGYA00511130_ERZ772979 | MGnify/ENA primary metagenome ERZ772979 (study PRJEB29015, sample SAMEA2738103) | human oral metagenome | biome: human oral; feature: human-associated habitat; material: saliva | place: China | collected 2186 ...
CTTCCGCCAACTCTTTCGCCATTTCGTCGGCAAACACGGTGTCTTTGCATTTGCCGCCGTCGGTCAACATCGCGGCGGTAACGACGGGGAAGGTCAAAACGGCTTTGGTGCGCTCCTGATTGAACCATTTGAGGAAGAAGTTTTGCAGCTTCGCCACGCTCGCCCACACCGGTTTGCTGAAATCGGGGAAGACGAAATCACCGAACATCGCGTCGAAATAGTATTGATCGTAAACGGAAATATTCCAAAACACGCTCTGATAACCGCGCGCGGCGGCAGGCTGGTTGATGCTGTACACCACCTGCTGCATATGGTTGGCGATTTCTTTGCCGTGGGTTTCCAAATAATCGTCGCCGTAGTCTTTGCGGGCAAAGTAGTCGAAATAGGTTAGAAACTCCACCGTCGCCACCGCGCCAGCGAACTGCGCGCTGATGGCAAACACCAAGTTGATAAACGAACCGCAAAACGAAGCCAGATGCTGCGGCGCTTTGGATTCGCCACCGAGTTTGCTTAACCCGTCGAGCAGGAAGGGATACAGCGTAACCGACACACAATAAGGCTTGAGGCTGGTTTCGTCGTGCACATAAATCTCATGCGCCTCAATCTGGCGGATGTATTCGTCGGCGACGGATTGGTCGAAAATTTCAGCGATTTTGCGCGACACTTGGGCACGGTTAATCTGCACGAAAAAGTCTTTCATGATTTCCGCTTCCATCGTGGCGATGTTTTTCTGGGTAACGTTGGCGTTGGCATCCATTTTCGAGCCGTCCGCCGCGTTTTGCGCGCTGATGTAGTCATGCATGAATTGCAGTTTGCCGTTTAACTGTTCGGGATGCAGCCGAATCATGTTAAGTCCTCCTGTGTGGGTTGGATAAAAAGCCTCAGGCCGTCTGAAAAGCGGTAGCCTGCGGCTGAGTTGTAATCGGGATGATTTTGGGCGCGGGTTTGTCTTTGATAAACAAGCGGTTCAACACCTCGCCCGTGCGCAAATCGATAAATTTCTGATTGGTTGTCGGGCTGTCCAAGCCGCCCAGCTCCATCTGCCAACGGCCGGTTTTCAGATACGTCAGATAAGGCAGGATGCCGTCTGAAACCGCCTCCAGCTCCTCACGCTCCAAACCGGTGTACAAACAGGCTTTCAAACCTGCCTGAGTAACGATGCCCAACATTTTCTGCAAAGCTTCCAGCTGCCATTCCCCGCCCATAAACAACACGCAGCTAATCAGCCCGCGATAGCGTTTCAGACGACCTCTCAAATAATCCTCGGTCAATTCCGTGCCGATACCCTCTTTCCACGCATCGGCACTATGGCAGCCTTTGCAGCGCAGCGGGCAGCCTGAAAACAGAAACGCCAGCGACACTTCTCCCGGCACTTCCTGCCATACGATTTGCTCGATTGTGAATTTCAACATCTTCATAACTCAAATACTAGATATAGTATTTTTTATACATTCTTAATACCATATCTAGTATTCTATCGACAGGTTTTGCTTATTGCAATCATACTAATTGTAAAATTTAATATTCGCTTATTTTTATTAGAATATTTGTCAAAAACTATTTTCATAAGTTTCGATAACAATTTGGAACAGTCGGAAAAAACAGGTTTATGATGGGAACCCATTCATCGGATACGGGAATAGAATGATGGAATCGAAAAAACAAGAGGCTGCCCGGACAATAGGCCGTCTGAAAAACAAAACAACCGACCAAGAACGTTTGCAGGGTTGGCGGAAAGCCTGTGGCAAGCAGCATTTGAGCGGGGAATTCGCCCTCAGCACCAAACTCAACGGAGAAGCCTATACGGAAGAAGAAGCAAGGATGGTGGCCGAATTGTTCGGACGCTAACGGAAATGATATGATGGGCAGCCGTTATCTAAGAACGGAACCACCCCAGGTTTCTGCAACGGCGGCCCGTATGAAGTACGAACATAATGAAAAGGAAAAATATGATGTTACTGAGCAATATTGAAACCGTTCCTGGTCGCAACGTCGTCCGCCATTTGGGATTGGTCCAGGGTTCGACCGTGCGCGCCAAACACGTCGGACGCGATTTTATGGCCGGCTTGAAAAACTTGGTTGGCGGCGAACTGAAAGGTTACACCGAGCTTTTAAACGAAGCCCGTGATGAAGCGATTGCCCGTATGATCGAACAGGCGCGTCAGGCCGGGGCCAATGCCGTGGTAAATGTGCGCTTTTCCACCGCATCCGTAGCGGCAGGGGCTGCCGAAATCTTTGCCTACGGTACGGCTGTGGTTTTGGAATAGGAGGCGGCGATGTCGAACGACAACGACGGGTTCTCCGTCATCCTGTTGCTGATATACCTATGGCCGGTATGGCTGCTGATTATCACCTATTTCACCGGCCGTCACATCGAGCGGAAGCATTATGCCGATATCGAGGCACGGGAAGCTGCGCTGCGGCATATCATGGTGATTGCCGTAAAAAAACCGCCGCAGGACTTTAGCGGCGGGGAATTGGTTTACGCGGGAGTCGTCGTTTCCAGCGATTATTTCCGCCGTATGCTGGCAGCGTTCCGCAATTTTTTCGGCGGCAATATCCGCAGCTACGAAACCTTGCTCGACCGCGCGCGGCGCGAAGCCGTACTGCGTCTAAAAGAACAGGCTGCAGCGAAAGGGGCAAATGCCGTGTTGAACTTCAAATTGGAAACAGCCTCTTTAGGCAATATCCACCAGCCGCAGCAAGGCGGCGCAGTCGGTACGGTTGAAGTTTTGGCCTACGGCACGGCAGGACGGCTGTCTCAGTCAGCTCAAACTCCGCATCAATGATATAGGCAATAAAAGGCCGTCTGAATTTTTCAGACGGCCTTTTATTGTTTCCAAACCAAATTACAGGGCATCTTTCAAAGATTTGCCGGCACGGAATTTTGGCGTTTTGGCGGCAGCAATGGTCAGCGGCTCGCCGGTTTTAGGATTGCGGCCTTGACGCTCCGCACGCTCGCCCACGTAGAAAGAACCGAAACCGACCAGAGTTACGGTATCGCCTTTTTTCAGGGCTTCGGTAATGGCATTGACCATACCGTCCAATGCTTTGGCGGCTGCAGCTTTAGAAATGTCGGCTTCTTGAGCCATTGCTTCGATCAATTCAGACTTGTTCACGGTTAAGTCCCTTTCTGTCGTCTAAAAAATAAAGGATTCCAAAACAAACCCTGCTTTGGAATACGGATTGCTTATGGCGCGCCTTTATAACAAGGCTGAATTTGCCGTGTCAAGGCAAAAGGCATGAACGGGGGGCTTTTTCAGCCAAATTGCCCGCCGCCGGTGCCTTTTGCAACACAATACAACCGGACTCAGTGTTTACGGACTTTTGCGCTTGACTTTGGCTTTGAACCGCCCACTTGTCCGTTATCGGCGTTTTCGGCTGTTTCGGGCTGATATTCCAAACCCAACGCCAAAACTTCGTCTATCCATTTCACCGGATGAATCGTCAGACCTTCCTTCACATTGTCCGGAATTTCTTCCAAGTCCTTCACATTGCCCTGCGGTATCAAAACATGTTTGATACCGCCGCGCAAAGCCGCCAGCAGTTTTTCCTTCAAACCGCCGATGGGCAGCACTTCGCCACGCAGAGTAATCTCCCCGGTCATGGCCACATCGGCGCGCACGGGAATATTGGTGAATGCGGAAACCATGGCCAAAGTCATGCCTATGCCCGCACTAGGCCCGTCTTTTGGGGTTGCACCTTCGGGAACATGGATATGGATGTCGTGTTTTTCATAAAAATCAGCGGCCAACCCTAATCCGTCTGCACGAGACCGAACAACACTCCACGCGGCGGTAATCGATTCCTGCATCACATCGCCCAGTTTGCCCGTGCGGACAATATTACCTTTGCCTTTCAAAGCCACTGCTTCAATGGTCAGTAATTCGCCTCCCACTTCCGTCCATGCCAAGCCGGTAACCTGTCCGACCCGATTTTCACTTTCGGCCACACCGAAATCGTAATGGCGCACACCGAGATAATCAGACAAATTTTCAGCATTAACGACTATGGCCTTTGGTTTGCTTTTGCGCGTTTTCGTTTTCTGTGCGTCTTCCGCCAATTGTGCGGCCATTACACCTTTGCGGCAAATTTTGGCGATTTCCCTGTCCAGAGACCGTACGCCTGCTTCACGGGTGTAATAGCGCACGATGTCGCGCACGGCATCTTCCTCAATCCGTATTTCGCCTTCGCGCACACCGTTGCGCTCCATTTGCTTGGGAACCAGATACTGCATGGCGATACTGATTTTTTCATCTTCTGTGTAACCCGACAAACGAATGATTTCCATACGGTCGAGCAAGGCCGGCGGAATATTCATGCTGTTTGAAGTGGCGATAAAAAGCACATCGCTCAAATCGTAATCGACTTCGACAAAATGATCGGCAAACGAATGATTTTGCTCGGGATCGAGGACTTCCAGCAGCGCGCTGGCAGGATCGCCACGGAAATCATTGCCGAGTTTGTCGATTTCATCGAGCAGGAACAACGGGTTTTTCACTCCGGCCTTAATCATGCCCTGAATGATTTTGCCCGGCATCGAACCGATATAGGTACGGCGGTGGCCGCGGATTTCGCTTTCATCCTTTACACCGCCCAAAGCCATGCGGATATACTTCCTGCCCGTCGCTTTGGCAATTGAGTGGCCGAGCGAGGTTTTACCGACACCCGGAGGGCCGACCAAGCATAAAATCGGGCCTTTGAGTTTGTCGCTGCGTTTTTGCACAGCCAGATATTCCAAGATGCGCTCTTTCACTTTCTCCAAGCCGTAATGGTCGGCATTCAGCACCAAATCGGCCTTGGCAATATCTTTAATCACGCGGGTCTTTTTCTTCCACGGCAATTCCAACAGAGTGTCGATATAGTTCCGCACCACTGTCGATTCCGCCGACATCGGCGGCATCATTTTCAATTTTTTCAATTCCGACAAAGCCTTGTCTTCAGCTTCTTTGCTCATGCCTGCGGCTTTGATGTCGGATTCCAGCTTGTCCAGCTCGGCACGTTCGTCTTCCTCGCCCAATTCCTTATGGATGGCTTTAACCTGCTCGTTCAAGTAATACTCGCGCTGGGATTTTTCCATTTGCCGCTTCACACGGCCGCGGATACGTTTTTCCACCTGCAGAATATCGAGTTCGGCATCAAGCTGGCCGAGCAGGAATTCCATCCGTTCGGCCACATCGACCTTATCCAAAACCACTTGACGCGACTCCAATTTCAACTGCAAATGTGCCGCGATAGTATCGGTCAGACGGCCGTTGTCCTCAATTCCGGAAATCGTGCCCAACACTTCCGCCGGAATCTTTTTGTTGAGCTTGGCAAACTGGTCGAATTCATTCAACAACGTGCGGCGCAATGCCTCCATATCCCGATCCGGCCGGAAAACTTCTTCGACTTCTTCCACATGGGCGAAAAAATAATCGCCGGCGTTTTCCACCGTCAGCGCACGGGCGCGGCGGATACCTTCCACCAACACCTTTACTGTGCCGTCAGGAAGTTTCAACACCTGCAGGACATTGGCCACCGTCCCCATCTTGTGCAGGCTGTCGGCTTTAGGTTCTTCATCATTCGGATTTTTTTGCGCGAGCAAAAAAACCGGCCCGTCGTTTTCCATTGCCTGCTCCAGTGCGGCAATCGATTTGGCGCGGCCGACAAACAGCGGCAGAACCATATGGGGGTATACCACCACATCGCGCAACGGTAATAAAGCCAGTGCACGGTAATCATCGGAGAATTGGGTTTTAGCCATAGTTTTTGCTTCCTTTACGAATCTAAGGGCGGGAAATTGGGCTGTACCTTGTTTTTTCAAGGCTTGAATTTAGGCCGTCTGAAACTTATTTAAGGCAGACTTCAAACGCCGATTGCGCTAGAATACGCGCCGTTATTTTTCAGACGGCCTTCCATCCCCTACAGGCCGTCTGAAAACCCAGCAAGGAACCCGCAATGACTCAAAAAAAACAAAGCCTCATCGAATTTCCGTGCAGCTTTCCGATTAAAATCATGGGTGACAAACACCCCGACTTTCCCGCAAAAGTGCTGGAAACCGTGCAACAGCACGCTCCCGACGCCGAACACGGCCACATGACCCTGCGCGACAGCAGCAGCGGCAATTATCAAAGCATCACCATGCCGGTAAATGTCGGAAGCCAGGAACATCTCGACAACATATACCGCGCCCTGACTGCCCATCCGATGGTGAAAGTCGTCCTGTAATGAAAACCGTACACCTTGGCCGATGCGACTACGCACCCGTGTTCGAAGAAATGAAACGCTTCAACGACGGGCGCACCGCCGATACCGAAGACGAACTGTGGGTGGTAGAACACAACCCCGTCTTTACCCAAGGCTTGGCCGGCAAACCCGAACACCTGCTGATACGCGACGACATACCCGTCGTCCAAATCGACCGCGGCGGGCAAATCACCTATCACGGCCCCGGCCAACTGGTGGTCTATACCATGATAGATTTCAAGCGGCGTAAAACCTCCGTCCGCAACATCGTATCCGCGCTGGAAAACAGCATCATCGATACCCTGTCCGACTACGGCATCACCGCCAACGCCGACCCGCAACGCCCCGGCGTATATGTGCAAGGCAAAAAAATCGCCTCCCTCGGCCTACGGATAAAAAACGGCTCGGTTTATCACGGCCTGGCCCTCAATATCGACATGGACCTGAGCCCCTTCACCCACATCAACCCCTGCGGCTACGCCGGTTTGGAAATGACACAAATCGCCGAACACGTCCGCCCTGCTCCGTCCTTCGGCGAAGTAGCAGAAAAACTGACGGGCTATCTGGAAGGCCGTCTGAAAACGAAAGCACCACACGAATGACTACAGAAACAAACCCTCTCGACAACCGACAAGGCGTCAAACACACCGGCGCATCAAAAACCGCCCGCATCCCGATCAAAGTCGTTCCGCTGGAAGAAAAACTGAAAAAACCGGAATGGATACGCGCCAAACTGCCGAATCCGAAGAAATTTTTCGAAATCAAAGACATCCTGCGCGAACAAAAAATGCATACCGTCTGCGAGGAAGCCGCCTGCCCCAACATCAGCGAATGCTTCAGCAAAGGCACGGCAACCTTCATGATTATGGGCGACATGTGTACGCGCCGCTGCCCCTTCTGCGCCGTCGGACACGGCAGACCAAACCCGCTCGATCCCGAAGAACCGCAAAACTTAGCCAACTCCGTCCGCGCCATGAAACTGCGCTACGTCGTCATTACATCGGTAGACCGGGACGACCTGCGCGACGGAGGTGCGCAACACTTTGCAGACTGCATTACCGCCATCCGAGAAGCCAGCCCCACCACCAAAATCGAAATCCTGGTACCTGATTTCCGCGGCCGCTTAGACATTGCATTAAAAATTTTGGCGCAAACCCCGCCCGACGTAATGAACCACAACCTTGAAACGCACCCACGCCTCTACAAACAGGCACGGCCGGGCGCGGATTACAAACACTCACTCGAACTTTTGCGCCGCTACAAAGAAATGATGCCGCACATTCCAACCAAATCCGGCATCATGGTCGGCTTGGGCGAAACAGACGATGAAATACGCGAAATCATGGACGACATGAGGGCGCACAATATCGAAATGATTACCATCGGCCAATATCTGCAGCCTTCAGACGGCCACCTGCCCGTTTTGCGCTACGTTACCCCCGATATGTTCAAACAATTTGAACGTGAAGCATACGCCAAAGGCTTTACCAACGCGGCTTGCGGCGCAATGGTACGCTCCAGCTACCATGCCGACGAACAGGCAGCCGAAGCACTGCGCGAATGCAACCACTAAAACCATTTTTCAATGAAATAGGTCATTTATTTCCATAAAAGTCAGCTTTCACATCGACAGCTGCGCTTTTTGTTGAAGTACTACCCAAGCATAAATACAGGCCGTCTGAAAATTATCGTTTCAGACGGCCTTTTGCTTACTAATATAATCCTAATTCAAGAAAACGGAAGAATTATTAAAGAAACTCTTTTAATCAAACCTCAATTAGGAATAGAGATAGGACATTTTGAACGGAATAAGTAAAAGATATGAAAAAAATAAATGACAAAGAACAAGCAATGTATATTGCGAAAAGATTTCAAAAAAGAATGTTAATTCCTAAGATTTTTTTTATTTCCGCAGCCTGTATACTTGGTGTGGCAACCCTACAAGAGATTGTTATAAATAATAATTTCCTCAAAAAAGATATTTTTTTTATTATATTTACTATATATTGGGTTGTCGGATTACTTTTTTGCATTGTTTATATCCCGATTGCCAGCATATGCCCATATTGTCATTCTTTTCAAAAATTTAATGGTAAATCATTTGAGATTGATGCCAATAATTTAACTTATTCAAGAGGCGTTTCTCCATTTAGTAAAGATTATTGCACTGCGTGTAAAGCACCACTATCACCTAAAGCCGTGGAGCATATGTATTCCAAAATAGCCGATGAATAAGTATAACAAGCGCAGCCTGTGTAACTAGCAAGCCGTAGCCCATATGAAACTTAAACTCAACCAGTAGGATGTGTACGGAACGCACGCACGAGGTTCTCAAGGTTTGAGCTAAGAGGTCGTCTGAAAATAACAAATACGGTTTCAGACGGCCTTTCCCCAAGTTTGAAAAACCGGGACAGGGTGATTTGGGTGCGATTAAACAAGATATGAGGAACTTTTAAATGGTAAATAATTTAACACCTCCCAGTTTTGAAGAAAAAATCGCGGAAGCTGAAGAGTTAGGTAATATTGCTTTCCTTCAAAAGGCGGAAAGCGAGAGGAAATTAGATCCATTCCGTATTTCTCCTGATGAAAAATGGAATAGCCTGCATAGGGCTAATATTTGGAATCCGTCATCACCTGAAACTATACGGTTTTACATAGACAAAGGCGTTCCCGTAAACGCCCAAGACATCTACGGCATGACGCCGCTGCATTACGCAATGCGAGCAGAAAACGGGGATGCCGCCATGGTGCTGCTGGAAGCCGGAGCGGATCCGAACATCGAAACCTATGCCGACCAAGGAATTCCTTTGGCCATGATAGACGGCATCCCCGACAGACTAGACGTTTTGAAAGCCATGCTGGACAAAGGTGCAGATGTGCATCACCCTATCAAGAATGCAAACATGTCGCTATTGGATTTTATGAAGACTTATTTTTCCGAGGAACAAAGTTTGAAACCAATTATTGCCCTAATGAAGCAATATGCCTGATGTGCCATAGGCAAGGATAGCTTTCCTTGGAATCCCGTACTGTTTAACAAGAGGCTGTCTGAAAGCAGGAAATCCGTTTCAGACGGCCTTTTACTTGCCAAACTTTGTACATTCGTTATTATTTTCGATAACAACTGCATCAGTCCTCATTTTCCGACTAGTCCCTACGGACAATAGCCCCAAAAGATTCTAACGTTTTATCATTTATAACAGCATCGCATGATTTGCCCCAGGACTATAATGCCAGGAGAGTGTCCTCCGGTTCCAGAGATGCCTTATCACAACCTTTGAAAGCATATTGATGTCAAACCATATGGAACAACGATCAGACTATGCCATTGCTGCCGTGGTATACGCCGATGAAGGCGACGCTGCGATAACGGCATTATGGCAGGCCGTCCGTCAGTTGCAACAAGACGGATGGCGTGTGGCCGGCCTACTGAATCCGATAGATGACAACGGCAGGCACTGCAATTCGGAACTGGCTTCAGTTGCAGACGGCCGGTGCTTTCCCATCTTCCAAAATCTTGGCCGCAATGCGGACGGCTGTAAATTGGACTCCGGCGCATTGGCAACTGCCGGCTCAGTGATTCGTGAAGCCATAGAGGAAGGTGTGGATTTGGTGGTAATCAATAAATTTGGCCATGCCGAAATTGATAACCGCGGTTTGTTGTCGGAATACCTTGCCGCTGTCAGCTGCGGCATTCCCATTTTGACCACCTTGCACAGCAAATACCTGCCGGACTGGAGAAGTTTTTCGGGCGGACAGGGTGGAGAATTGCCCGCAGATAGCGATGCGGTTCTTGCCTGGGTCAATCAATCCGATAATCGAAGCCTGCCTTAAAAAATCACCGCTGCCCGGCAGACCACCTTATTTACATACGCGTTTTCAATTTTATGGTCATTTTATGGCCATGATGCCGGCTCTTTTCACGGCCTTCCTTATTTTCAAGAGATAACCGAAACGCATTTTCCCGCCCTTGCCCGATACTTCCAAAGTAGTATGCACTTTCACTCTTTCAGCCAGCCTTTTCCCCTTATTTTGCTGTCTCGGGCTACGCTTTCTATGCATATTTTTCTTGTGTGTGCTCCTATAAACTCCTAAGCGTCAAAAATCTTTTTAAAACAAGCTACCGTTACCGCCCCATCATTAACGGCTATGTTCAAACGGCTTATTTAGACAGGCCGTCTGAAAACCAAACCAAAAGGAACACTACCATGAAAATCAGAGCACAAGTCGGCATGGTTCTGAACTTAGACAAATGTATCGGCTGCCACACCTGCTCCGTTACCTGTAAAAACGTCTGGACTTCGCGCGACGGCGTGGAATATGCGTGGTTTAACAACGTCGAAACCAAGCCCGGCATCGGCTTTCCGAAAAACTGGGAAGACCAAAACAAATGGAATGGCGGCTGGGTGCGCAAACCCGACGGCAAACTGGTACCCAAACAAGGCGGCAAATTGAAGATTTTGGCGAATATTTTTGCCAATCCAAACATGCCGCAAATCGACGACTACTACGAGCCATTCACCTACGATTACGAGCATCTGCAAAACGCGCCGAAAATGAAAACGCCGCCGACCGCCCGTCCTGTCTCCGTGCTCACCGGTAAAAAAATGGACAAAGTGGAATGGGGTCCGAACTGGGAAGACGATTTGGCAGGCGAATTTGAAAAACGTGCAAAAGACGTACTGTTTGAAGGCATTCAAAAAGACATGCACGCTGCGTTCGAACAAACCTTCATGATGTACCTGCCGCGCCTGTGCGAGCATTGTTTGAACCCGACCTGTGTGGCATCCTGCCCGTCAGGCAGCATCTACAAACGCGAAGACGACGGCATCGTATTGATCGACCAAGACAAATGCCGCGGCTGGCGTATGTGCGTATCCGGCTGCCCCTACAAAAAAATCTACTACAACTGGACTTCCGGCAAAGCTGAAAAATGTACGTTCTGCTATCCGCGTATCGAAGGCGGCCAGCCGACCGTGTGTTCCGAAACCTGCGTAGGCCGCATCCGCTATTTGGGCGTACTGCTGTACGATGCAGACAAAATCGAACAAGCCGCGTCAGTGGAAAATCCGCAAGACCTGTACGAACAGCAACTAGGCGTATTCCTCAACCCGCATGACCCCGAAGTACAACGCGAAGCATTGAAACAAGGTATCAGCCAAAGCTGGCTTGATGCCGCCCAAAAATCACCCGTGTACAAAATGGCAATGGAATGGAAAGTGGCATTCCCTCTACACCCGGAATACCGCACCTTGCCAATGGTTTGGTACATCCCGCCGCTCTCTCCAATTCAATCTGCCATCGAAAACGGTCTGGTGGGCGAAAACGGTATTATCCCAAGCGTGGATGAAATGCGTATCCCACTGAAATATCTGGCCAACCTACTCACCGCCGGCAAAATTGAGCCAATCAAAGAAGCACTCGAACGCATGATTGCTATGCGACGCTTCAAACGCGGACAAGTGGTTCACGGTGAAACACCGGCTCAAGCATTGGAAGGCACCGGCCTTACACCCGAAATGGTTGAAGACATGTATCAAATCATGGCTATTGCCAATTATGAAGACCGCTTCGTCATCCCGACTTCACACAAAGAAATGGTTGAAAACAGTTTCGGCGATAAAGCCAGCTGCGGCTTTACCTTCGGCAATGGCTGCTCCGGCGGCAGCAGCGAAGAAAGCCTGTTTGGCAAACGCAAAGGTACACCGATTATTTTCCACGGCCTGCGCAAAGATGCGGAAAAAAATCGTGAAGAAGGAGTACGTTGATGAGCGCGAATCCCGTTTACAAATGGTTTTCCGCGCTGCTGTGCTACCCCGAAGCCGAGCTGATTGAAGTTCTGCCTGAGTTTCAGACGGCCTTGAAAGAATGGCCCGAACTGCAATCACAGGCAGGCCGTCTGAAAAGCTTTTTAGACTACCTAGGCAGTCACAATCTGCGCGAATTGCAGGAAAACTACGTCGCCACCTTCGACCGCAACCGTGACCACGCACTCTATATTTTCGAGCATGTTTACGGCGAAGACCGAGACCGCGGCAGCGCGATGGTGGACTTATTGCAAGAATACCGCAACCACGGCTTCGAATTGGGCGACGAAGAATTGCCCGACTATCTGCCCGCACTGCTGGAATACTTAAGCCAAGTGCCGTCAGAACACGCACAAAAACTCTTGGGCGACGCCGTACATGTAATCGCCCACATCGGAGGAAAGCTTGAGAAAAGCGGTTCGCCTTACGCCGTATTGCTGCAAGGCATTACCGCGCTCAGCACGGTTGCACCACAACCCTTGATCGAGCCCCCCGTGCGCGATATGGACGAAGCCATGGAAACATTCGGCCCAGATATTTCCGGTACCGAACCGCTGCTGAAGCCAAGCGTCGAAACCATACAGTTTTATCCTAAAGCCGCTTTTCAGACGGCCTCAAAAGGAGCATGAACATGAATACCCTGCACCAATTCTTCTTCGGCATCTTCCCTTACATTGCCCTCGCGATCTTTTTCTTCGGCAGCCTCGTGCGCTTCGACCGCGAACAATATTCATGGAAAAGCGAATCCAGCCAACTCCTTTACGAAGGTCAGTTGCGCTTAGGTAATATCCTATTTCACGTCGGTGTTTTAGCCGTATTCTTCGGACACTTGTTTGGACTGCTCACACCTTTATGGTTTTGGGATGCAATAGGCGTTTCCCACGGGGCCAAACAAATCTTTGCGATGGTAATGGGCGGCATCTTCGGCACAACCGCAATGATTGGCTTAATTATCTTGCTGCAACGTCGTCTGAAATGCGACCGCTTGGCTGCAAATACCACTTGGCGTGACAAACTGGTATTGATTTGGCTCATCGCCACCTTGGGTTTGGGTTTGTTGACTATCTTTGTGAGCATGGGCCATACAGATGGTCATGAAATGGTGAAACTGATGAACTGGGCGCAACATATCGTAACCTTCCGCGGTGAAGCTGCCAGCTATATCAAAGATGTAAGCTTTCTGTTTAAATTGCATATGGTAATGGGCATGGGCTTGTTTGTCATTTTCCCATTCACCCGCTTGGTGCACGTTTGGAGCGGCTTTGCCAGCGTTACTTATCTCGGCCGCGCATGGCAACTGGTTCGCCGCCGTTAATTCTGCAATCTTTTAATAGGCTACCTGAAAAGTTTTCAGGTAGCCTGTTTTATTATTACAGCCGGTGGTTACCTCATGCATTCCAGCTATCTAATTTGCAGAGAAATATAAATCACCCGACTTGATAAATTCGACGGTTAGTTCTAAAGTTCTAACCTTTTTAGGCACTCGACGTATTTCCCGCCTTATTGAAATAACACATCCGCCCGGCATACATGATCTGCTCGGACGGCATATTACGTTCAGTGGAGTTTTGTTTTGCCTTCTTTTTATCCCAAAAGCCTTTCCACCCGATTGAAGTTGCTCACGGTTTTGTGGGTAACTGCAGCAATGGGTTCGATTATCCTGACCTTACTGCTGTCATGGCGATTGGAAGGCAGCGCCGCCGCTATTAACGATGCCGGACGGCTGCGCATGCAAACATATCGACTCGGACTGATGCTGCGCAACGGTAATGCTGCGACTGATGTTCATAAGAGAGTAGCTGAATTTGATGCGACTTTGCAGGACCTGAAACAAGGCAATCCCGCGCGACCGCTGTTTTTACCGGACACCCCGTTGGTACATCAGCACCTAAATACCCTGCAAAGTCAATGGCAGGACGTACGTTCGATGGTGCTGGCTGCTGCCGGCAGTGAAACCCAAGTAGATGAAAAACGTCTGCAGGCATTTGTCGACACAATAGATGACTTAGTGTCAACGGTAGAGGAAGTCAATGCCAGACACACCTACTGGCTGCGTCTTTTTCAAAGCTGCCTGATGTCGATGGTACTACTGGGTGCCTGCGTCATGGTGGTATTGCTGTATTTATGGATTATCCGACCGTTGGACGACTTGCAAAACGGCGTAAAAGCCGTCCATGATGGCAAACTTGGCGTGCAGGTACCGGTAGACAATCTCACTGAATTTGCCCAGCTGGATCAAGGTTTCAACCAAATGAGCAGCCGCCTGCAACAACTCTATGCCCATCTGGAGCAGGAAGTGGCGGAAAAAACCCACGATCTGGCCAGCAAAAACTATACCTTGGAAACCCTGTATTTCTTTTCCCGCTTCCTCAGCCAGGCACACGTTTCGGGAGAGGCTTGCGAGATGTTTCTACAAAAAGTAATGGCTTTGGTCCCTGCTAAGGCGGGAAGCATACGCCTCTTGGATTTTAAGCGTCGCCGCATGGATTTGATTTCGCACATCGGCTTACCCGAAACACTTCAAACCGCCGATGCCTGCCGCCAATTAGATGATTGTTTATGCGGCCAAAGTGTCTGCCAAGGGAACTGGCAACCTATCCACTTTCATGATTACCCATTGGTGGACGACTCTGTTACCAACTGTAAAAAAGCCGGTTTTCATCATTTGCAAGTATTCAAAATCTGTTATAGCGGCCAAGAACTGGGCATGATGACGTTGTATTTTGAACAAGACTGCGCACCCAATACGGTCAGTAACGATTTATTGGATGCCCTCTGCAATCAGCTGGGTTTGGTACTGACCAATATTCGGCTGGCCGATGAAAGCCGACAGCTGGCTGTTTTACAAGAACGCAACCTGATGGCGCAAGGACTGCACGACAGTATTGCGCAAACCCTCACCTTCCTCAATTTGCAGGCGCAGATGTTGGAAAGTGCTTTGTCCGAAGGCAAACAAGATCAGGTAACCGAAAACCTCCAATTTATCAAAGAAGGCGTACAGGAATGCTATGAAGACGTGCGCGAGCTGTTACTGAATTTCCGTACCAAAATCAGCCGTAAAGAATTTGCCGAAGCAGTACAAACCTTGGTGGATCGGTTCGAACAGCAAACCCAGGTGCCTGTCACCCTCAACTGGCAAGGCGACGGCCCCGACCTCAACAGCGAACAACAGCTGCAGTTTATTTTCATTTTGCAGGAAAGCCTGTCAAATATCCGCAAACATGCACATGCACAGAACGTTGTTATCACATTCGACAACCGGCAGGATTTTATCATGACGATTACAGATGACGGGCTAGGCTTCGACCCAACCAAACTCGCCGAACAATCCGGCAGCCATGTCGGCCTGAACATTATGCGAGAACGGGCATTACGCATTCATGCCCGCCTCGAATTAGATTCCAGTGCAGGCGGCGGACACACCCGCATCTGCCTTACCTTACCGCAACAAGAAAGAATTTTAATATGAGTTCGAATGAAACCATCCGCATTGCCCTGATAGATGACCATACCCTGTTCCGCAGCGGCATCAAAGCCCTATTGGCCAGACAGGATGACTACGAAGTCGTCGGTGAAGCAGCTGACGGGCTCAGCGGAGTGAAATTGGTTGAGCAAACCGCGCCAGACGTTGTATTGCTGGATTTGGACATGCCTGTCATGAACGGGCGCGAAGCTTTGGCACAAATCCTCAGCAGCCGGCCCGAACAGGTAGTGGTGATGCTGACCGTCTCAGAAGACAGTGAGGATTTGACTGAATGCATGCGCCTCGGGGCACGCGGTTTTTTACTCAAAAACATCCATGCGGATTTTCTGGTCGATGCCATCCGTAAAGCAGCAGAAGGCGACAATGTTTTTTCACCTGAAATGACCGCCCGCTTGGTACAATCGCTGATCCAGCCCAATACCCCTCCGGCGGCCAGCGCGCTGGATGCACTGACTCCGCGCGAATTGGAAATTCTCGGCTACTTAGCTGCCGGACACAGCAACAAAATCATCGCCCGTAAACTCAATCTGGCAGAATCCACCATCAAAGTGCATGTGCAGAGTATTTTGCGTAAACTTGAATTATCCAGCCGCGTACAGGCTGCCGTTTATGCCGTTCAGCACAATGTACCGCAGCCGCTTTAGGCCACTTGTCCTCACTTTCAATTATACTTTTCAGCATAAGGAACACTCATGAAAAGCAGCGCCCGCAACCAATTGGCCGGTACGGTAACCCACATTGAACACAGCAACGGCTCATGCCTGGTTACCCTTTCCAGTGCAGGCGGTATCGAAATCCATGCACAAATCAGCAGTTTCAGCCTAAAGCGTTTAAAACTGTCGGTCGGTAGCCCGGTTATCGCCATGATTAAAGCAGCATCGGTAGTACTGGCTACCGACCTCGCACCCATGACTTTATCGGCCGAAAACTGCCTGCACGGCACAGTAAAACGTGTGGAACAAGGGTCGGTAAACAATGTCGTTACGCTTGATATCAATAATGAAATCAACTTATGCGCAACCATTACACTCTACAGTAGCGAAACGCTTGCCCTAGAACCGGGTCGGCCGGCCACTGCCGTTTTCAATGCCAACCAAGTTATGCTGGGGGTGTTAATTTAAAACAGAAAATTTCTAACACATGAAAAGAGGCCGTCTGAAATAGTTTTCAGACGGCCTCTTTGCTGTACCTTTATCCACACGCCAATGACGACAATAACATTCTATATTGTCCTCAATTTGGCTGTTTGGCAGCCCTCTTCCATCACGTTTTACATATCTACCTCCAAATAACTAGCATTCTGCTTATTTCAGACTAATTTTCACTATGCCAATGCTTTGTCATGTCCATGCTTCAGGGCAATGCGTAACGGCTCGCGAAAGCGTAAGTTAAGGCTGTGTAAAAAACCGATTAATTTATGGTAAACCACCGGAAAGGAAGGGGCAGTTAAGATGGCCTCGGAAACTTACAAACGCTATTCGGTGCTGTTCTCCAGCACCCTATCTTTCACCGTCTGTTTTATGATCTGGATGATGCTTGCCGTTGTCGGCATCAAAGTTCAGGAAGAAATGGGGTTTAACCAAACCCAATACGGCATTCTGATTGCTCTGCCGGTACTTTCCGGTGCGCTGATTCGTGTACCGTTAGGCATCCTTACCGATAAATTTGGCGGCCGTATCGTGCTGTTTACCTTGATGATCCTATCCGTACCAACCATTTTCCTGATGCGCTACGCCAATCAATATTGGCATTTCTTGGTAATCGGTCTGGTAATGGGCTTGGCCGGCGGTTCGTTCTCGGTAGGTACTCCCTATGTGGCACGCTGGTTCCCCAAACACCAACAAGGCGTGGCAATGGGGATATTCGGCGCGGGCAATGCAGGTAGTGCAATCAATAAATTCCTTGCCGCCTGGCTGATTGTTACCTTTGGAACTTGGCAGATTGTCCCTACCGTATACTCAGCCATTATGCTGGCTACCGCGATACTCTTTTGGTTTACCAGCTATCACGATCCCAAACACTTGGTCTCTTCCAACGTTACGTTGAAAGAACAATTAGCACTCTTGAAAGACCCGGGCGTGCTGCGATACAGCCAATATTACTCCGTAGTCTTCGGCGGCTATGTGGCACTGGCATTGTGGATGACCAAATACTATGTGGGCGAATACGGTATGCCACTGCAAACGGCGGCATTTTTGGCAGCCTGCTTCTCACTGCCGGGAGGTGTACTGCGTGCTTTCGGCGGCTACCTTTCCGATAAATTCGGTGCATATAAGGTAACTTGGGCGGTAATGTGGTTGATTTGGATATGTTTCTTCATACTCTCCTACCCGCAAACCGATCTTTCCATCCGCACGACCGACGGCGGTTCGCTAACCATGCACCTCGGTCTCAATGTAACCGTATTCACGATACTAATGTTCACAGTGGGTGTAGCCACTGCGGTAGGCAAAGCTTCCGTATTCAAGTTTGTAGCCGATGACTATCCCGATAATATCGGTGCCGTATCCGGTATTGTCGGCCTGGCCGGTGGCCTGGGCGGTTTCCTTCTGCCGATTATGTTCGGCGCATTGGAAGACTGGACTGGCATTCGCTCTACTTCTTTCATGCTGCTCTACGGTACAGTCTGCGTTTCGCTGATTTGGATGCACTTTTCGTTTAAAGCCAAACGCGAAAGTGATATGAAAGCCTTAAAAGAGCGTCAATCCTAAATCTGTAGTTCGTCTGAAAATTTTCAGACGACCCAACACCTATCAGAAGGAGCCCTTTTTATGTCTCATCTTATCGAACATTGGCAGCCGGAAGATAAAACCTTCTGGCAGCAAACAGGTAAAAAAATTGCCACCCGCAATTTGTGGATTTCTATCCCTGCCCTCCTCCTTGCCTTCGCTATCTGGCAAGTATGGAGCGTGGCGGTAGTCAACCTGCCCAATATCGGCTTCAAATACAGCGAAAACCAGCTCTTCTGGCTGGCCGCCCTGCCCGCCTTATCCGGGGCGACCTTGCGTATCTTCTATTCTTTCATGGTGCCCATATTCGGCGGCCGCAAATGGACGGCCATCTCTACCGCCAGCCTGCTGCTGCCGGCTATCGGCTTGGGTTTTGCCGTTCAAAACCCGAACACCAGCTACATTACCATGATGGTACTGGCGCTCCTGTGCGGCTTCGGCGGCGGCAACTTCTCCTCCAGCATGTCCAATATCAGTTTCTTTTTCCCCAAAGCCGAAAAAGGCACTGCTCTCGGCCTGAATGCAGGCTTGGGCAATCTGGGGGTATCTGCCGTACAGTTTGTCGTACCGCTCATTATTACTGCAGGTGTATTCGGAGCCTTCGGTGGAGAGCCGCAAACTTGGACGAAAGGTGATGTAACCAAACAAATTTGGTTACAAAACGCCGGTTTTATCTGGGTGCCTTTCATTATTCTTTCTACCCTGGCCGCTTGGTTTGGCATGAACGATTTGGCTTCCGCCAAAGCCAGCTTCAAAGACCAGGCCGTGATTTTCAGTCGCAAGCATAACTGGATTATGTGCATCCTTTATTTGGGCACTTTCGGCTCCTTCATCGGTTTTGCCGCAGGCTTCCCCTTGTTGATCAAGAGCCAGTTCACAGGAATTGATCCTGTAAAATATGCCTTCCTCGGACCTTTGGTCGGTGCTTTGGCCCGCCCATTCGGTGGCTGGATTTCTGACAAAATCAAAAGTGGCGCACTGATTACCCAATTTGTTTTCATCGGCATGATTGTGGCGGTATGCGGCGTAATTTTCTTCCTCCCCCACAATGGTGAAGGCGGCAACTTCTGGGGCTTCTTTGCCTGCTTCCTGGCTCTATTTGCACTCACCGGAATCGGCAACGGTTCCACCTTTATGCAAGTACCGGTAATTTTCCTCAATATGCACCAAAAATTTGCCGAAGAAGGCAAAGTCAGTGAAGAGCAAGCCCGTTTGGATGCCACTAAAGAAGGGGCGGCCGTAATCGGCTTTACTGCTGCCTTTGCTGCCTATGGCGGCTTCTTCATTCCGAAAAGCTACGGCACATCCATCGACCTAACCGGTGGTGTAAATGCCGCCCTGATCGGCTTTATCATATTCTATGCAATTTGTGCGGCACTTAACTGGTGGTATTACACCCGTAAAGGTGCCGAAGCCAAGTGCTGATACCCGTCCACGAGCAACGCAGGCCGTCTGAAAACTTTCAGACGGCCTGTCTTCATCATCACTACGTCTAAAGTATTAGCCTAACTATGTCTTTTCGCCGTTTAACCATGCTTTGTATGCATTCAAATCTAATTTCCCCTGCTTTACCATGACGAGCATTACGCCAATATCCGCGCAAAACCCTAACAGGCGGATACTGGAAAGCCACCTGCAGCAGGAGACACACACCATGGCACTTACATCCGTCAGCGAACTGCAAACCCTGATTCATGAACACATCACCCGCACACCACGTCTGCCCGAAATCGAGTATATTCCTGTTGCCCAAAGCATAGGTCGCGTTTTGGCCGAGGACATGGTGTCCACCCTAAACATTCCCGCTACCGACATTTCCGCCATGGACGGCTACGCCCTACCGTCTGATGCTACCGCCGGCAGCCGTTGGCAGATAGTAGGCGAATCTGCCGCAGGCAAACCTTTTACCGGCAGCCTACCGAAAGACGGCTGCATCCGTATCATGACCGGGGCTGTGGTTCCGCCCGGCAGTACCTGCGTAGTATTGCAAGAAAACACTGAAACTGACAGCAACACCATTATCCTTACCCAAGACGTAGCCGTTGGTGCCAATATCCGCTACGGTGGCGAGGAAGTGGCAACTGGCGATACGGTGCTCACCGCCGGCCGTATCCTCCGCCCTGCAGACGTGATGCTGTTGGCCGCCATTGGTATCGGACAAGTACCGGTTTACCGCAAAATCAAAGTAGCCGTGTTGTCTACGGGCGACGAACTTAACGAACCGGGTACCCCTGTTACCAACCACGGGCAGGTTTACGACAGTAATCGCCACACCTTAATGGCACGCTTGGCTGCCATGCCGGTAGAAGTTTTGGATTTGGGACAAGCTGCCGACGATTTAGAAGGCGTGCTGCATACTTTGGACGAAGCCTCACGTCTGGCTGACGTAGTGATTACTTCCGGCGGCGTATCGGTAGGGGACTACGACTACATGCGTGAAGCAGTCGATCGCTTAGGGGCCATCCATCACTATAAAGTCGCCATCAAACCGGGCAAACCGTTTGTATTCGGTCAAATGCTGAAAACTTGGTATTTCGGCCTGCCCGGCAATCCCGTTTCCGGCTATGTAGGTTTCGACTTGTTTTTGAAAGCCGCGCTCTGGCAGTTATGCGGGGCACAAGACATTCCCCAACCTTTCCGTTTGCAGGCCGTGTTATCTCAGCAAGTAAAAAAATCTCCCGGTCGTATGGACATCCAGCGTGCCGTATTGACACAAACTGCCAACGGTACATGGGAAGCCTCCCCCGCCGGCGAACAGGACTCCCACCGTGTATGGGGTGTCAGCCGTGCCAACGGCTACATTATCCTACAGGCCGAGGCAGGTAACCTACCTGCCGGCACTACCGTTACCGTCCAACCATTTACAGAGGCTTTTCTATGAGCGCGTTAACCGATTCTTTTAACCGTCGGCTAACCTACCTGCGTCTGTCGGTAACCGACTTATGCAACTATCGCTGTACGTATTGCCTGCCTGACGGCTATATCGGCAAAGCCAAACCCGATGAATTGACGTTACCTGAAATCGAAACCCTGGCTCAAACCTTCGCACGCAGCGGAACCCGAAAAATCCGCTTGACCGGAGGCGAGCCGACACTGCGGCGTGATTTAGCCGATATCATTGCCATTTGCCGTGCCCAACCGCAAATCGAAAGCGTAGCCCTTACCACCAATGCCTTTAAACTGGCAAAACTGTTTCCGCTATACCGCGCCGCCGGCATTGACAAACTGAACATCAGCATTGACAGCTTCGATCCGGAAGTGTTTTATCAAATTACCGGAAAGCGCGAATGTAACAACATTGTTCGTGCTTTGGACGGCATCTTAGAGCAGGGTTTTTACGATATCAAAGTCAACACTTTATTACTGCGTCGCTATATGTCCCGCACCTTGGCTGATGCGCTGGATTTCGTCCGCCACCGTCCGGTTACCCTGCGCTTTATCGAGCTGATGCAAACGCGCGACAACACTGCCTTTTTCGGCAAACAACATTTTTCTGCCGCTACCATAGAAGCAGGCCTGCAAGCAGAAGGCTGGCAATTGATACCGCGTTCGGCACATGCCGGCCCGGCACGGGAATACCGCCATCGCGATTTCGCCGGAGGCATAGGTTTTATCGCACCTTACAGCAAAGATTTCTGCCAAAGTTGCAACCGGCTGAGAGTCACTGCGCAAGGTAAAATGCACTTATGCCTATTCGGCGGTATTGCTTATGATTTGCGCCCATGGCTTAGCAGCGGCGACCAAGCCGGCCTGCAGCAGCACTTGTACGAACTGATGGCAGAAAAACCGGAGCACCACTTCCTGCATGACCGCAAATTCGGCCTGATTCGTGACCTATCAATGATTGGTGGTTAGAATGGCTGGTGTAACCGCTGCCCGTTATGAGCCGTTACTGATTCTGTGTGGCGGCCTCAGCAGCCGTATGGGTACGCCTAAAGCCTTACTTCCATTCGATGGCGTTTCCCTGATACATAAGCTGATTAAACAAACCCATCCTAACCGTCCTGTTTGGCTGGCAGCCGCCGGTCAGATTTATCCTGACACAGGGCGTGCTTATTATCTTAATGACGCCCTCCCTGAACAGCAGGGACCGCTGGCCGCCATTCTGCCGGCACTGCAACAAGCACACCATCAAGGTGAAGCCGGAATTTATGTACTGGCCTGCGACACCCTCCTACACCCCGAAGTAGTAATCACACTACTGACCGAAGGCTCGCAGCAACCTGTTTGGCAACAGGGTATTACCCTGCTGGCAGATGCCGACAGCGGCCGCCCCCATCCCTTAATGTCGCATTGGCCGGTAGCCTTGCGGCACGATTTGCAAACTTATCTGGCACAAGGCAAACGCAAAGTAACCGCTTGGCTGGATACACAGCTTTTCCAAACCATCGGCATGCCTGATGCCTGGCAAGCAGCATCTAATTTCAACACACCTGCCGACTTCGAACACGCCGTAGCAGCTGCCAAAGCACTGCCTGAGGTCGTCTGAAATAAATTGCCTGACCGAATAAAGCCATCTAAAACCGGAGTATTTAATGTCCCTAACTCATTTAGACGAACACAGCCGAAGCCGTATGGTAGATGTCGGCGAAAAAGTGACCACCCGCCGCGTAGCCGTAGCCGAGGGCTGGGTGGTTTTTCCACCGGATGTGTATGCCCAAATCCAAGCAGCCAATGGCCAAACCGCCAAAGGCACAGTGAGCGAAGTAGCTCGTCTGGCCGGCATCATGGCTGCTAAAAATACCTCCCAGCTCATTCCGTTGTGTCACCCAATGATGTTGGAACGCTGCCAGCTCACCTTGAACTATGAAGATGATGAGCACCGCCTGCATATCCAAGCCGAAGTAGCGGTATCTCATAAAACGGGGGTGGAAATGGAAGCACTGACCGCAGTATCTGTGGCGGCACTCACCGTTTACGATATGACCAAGGCACTCAGTCACGATATCCGTATCGAGCAAATCCGCCTGGTTCACAAGTCCGGAGGCAAACATGACTTCAACCGTTGAGCCGATGCGCATCACGGTCCTCTACTTTGCCGCCTTACGCGAACAAAGTGGTAAAGAACAGGAAATCAGGCTTACCCATGCCCCCGATGTTGCCGCCCTCTATGCCGAGCTGGCTGCCGAGTATGGTTGGGATTTACCGCAAAACCGCTTGCGTGCTGCAGTCAACCACGCCTTTTGCCCTTGGCAGCAACCCCTGCAAACCGGCGATACCGTTGCCTTTATCCCCCCTATTGCCGGAGGTTAAAATGTTTTTTGATCTAACTGAACAAGCCATAGACGCTGCAGCCTTACGCCGGCGCCTGCTCGACAACGAACAATGTGGTGCCTTTACCTGCTTTGAAGGCTGGGTACGCCGCCAAAACGACGGCAGCCGGGTGGATTATTTGGTATACAGCACTTACGAAGCATTGGCACGCAAACAAGGAGAAGCTGTATTGGCACAAGCCAAACAGCGTTTTGCTATCGAAGATGCTGTTTGCGTCCATCGTTACGGCCACTTGGAAGTAGGCGATATGGCAGTCTGGGTAGGTGTTACCGCCGGACATCGCGATGCCGCTTTTGCCGCCTGTCGTTTCATCATTGATACCATCAAAGCCGAAGTGCCGATTTGGAAACAGGAATTCTATAGTGATGGTCAGAAATCTGCCTGGCTGGCCAATCCTGAAGGGTTGCCGTCAGAATAATTTATAGCAACCCCCAAACATCAACATCCAACCATCCTTACCGCCCTTGTCTGTCCACTTACAGGCTACGGCGGTTTTTAATATCCAAATTATTTAGCAATGCATCCACTATAACTACAACTTTAGTAGTATTTTGCTATTTAATCCCTTCCGCCAATGGCTGCATAATTTAATTTCTGCTATTTTCCGCCTCTCTTTTGTTTTTCGATTGTAAGGATCGCAACATGAATCGTCTGTCCCGCTTGACTACTTTGGCTGCTTTGATGCTGGCTGCCTTGCCGCTGCAAGCTAAAGATTTAACTGTTTCTGCCGCTGCCAGCCTAAAAGATGCGTTTCAAGAAATTGCTGCTCAATACAAACGCCAACACACCGATGTGGATGTAAAACTGAACACCGCGGGATCAGGTGCTTTGCTGCAACAACTGCTGCAAGGTGCACCGGTAGACGTGGTAGCCTTTGCCGACCAGAAAACCATGGACATGGCCGTTGAAAAAAATGCAGTGGATACCTCTACCCGCCGTACTTTTGTGCGTAATGACCTGGTATTGATTGTTCCAAAGAACAGCCGTACTTCTGCGTCCTCACTACAAGACCTCAACCGCCCCGCTATCAACCGCATTGCTTTGAGCAACCCGGAAAGCGTACCGGTGGGACGTTATGCCAAAGCCGCTCTGGAAAAAGCCGGCCTGTTTACTGCCCTCCAGCCGAAAATCATCACTACTCAAAACGTTCGCCACTCCCTTGACTATGTCGCACGAGGAGAAGTGGATGCAGGCTTTGTATACCGTACTGATGCGGTGTTGATGCCCGAAAAAGTACGTATTACCGCCACTATTCCGCTCGATACTCCGGTTTCATACCCGATTGCGGTCAGCACTGACAGCAGTGATAAAGCCGAAGCGCAACGCTTCATCAACTATGTACTGTCTCCCAAAGGCCGCCAAGTATTAAACAAATACGGCTTTAGCCGTCCATAAACCTTTTTTCAGGTAATCTGAAATATGTGGCAAGATGTTTGGCCGGCACTCGGCCTATCGTTAAAAGTGGCCTTTTGGGCCACTTTCCTTAATTTACTGCTGGGTATTGCTGTCGGATTTCTGCTTGCCAGGCGGAATTTCCCCGGCCGCGACCTGTTCGACACAGCCCTGACTCTGCCCATGGTGCTGCCGCCTACTGTACTCGGTTACTACCTGCTGGTTTTGTTCGGCCGTAACGGCACCATCGGACAATGGTTAAACCATACCTTCGACATCCGCTTAATTTTCACTTGGCAGGGTGCTGTCTTAGCTGCGATGGTCGTTACCTTTCCCTTGGTTTTCAAACCTGCCCGTGCAGCCTTTGAAAGCGTCAACCCGCAATTGGAACAAGCGGCCCGTGTGCTGGGTTTATCGGAAAGTGCCGTTTTCCTGCGCGTTACCCTACCTTTGGCCTGGAGAGGCCTGCTGGTCGGCCTTCTGTTGGCGTTTGCCCGGGCATTGGGCGAATTCGGTGCCACACTAATGATTGCCGGCAGCATTCCTGGTCAAACCCAAACCCTCTCCATTGCCGTATATGAAGCTGTTCAGGCGGGGAACGACTCCTTGGCCAACCAACTGGTACTGCTGATTTCTACCGTCTGCATTACGGTTTTATGGACGACTTCCCGTTTAGCCAAACCTAAGGAGCGTACATGAACAGTACGGACTGGATATTCGATTTCTCCTTACAAGCACAAGTGGCTGCAGGCAAAAAACGTTTTAATTTAGACGTTTGCTGTCAAAGCCAAGCCCGCCGGCTGGCCATTATCGGCCCGTCCGGCTCCGGCAAAAGTCTGACTCTGCAACTGCTGGCCGGCCTTCTGCCCCCTGCACAAGGATATGTCCGCATTGACTGGCAAACCTATGGTGATACGACACAGAAAATCTGGTTGCCGCCGCAACAACGGCAAGTCGGGCTAATGTTTCAAGACTACGCCCTATTCCCCCATCTGACTGTGGCACAAAATATCGCTTTCGGACTACAACACAGCTGGCACAATCCTTCAAACCGTAACCTTACAGAATCGGTACTCCTGTGGCTGGAACGGATGCAGCTGCAACATATCTCCGGCCATTATCCGCACCAAATTTCCGGCGGTCAGAAACAACGTACCGCCCTAGCTCGTGCCTGTATTACTCGTCCGAAATGGCTGCTATTGGATGAACCTTTCTCTGCCCTAGATGCCGATCTGCGCCAACAAATGCGCCAATTGGTAGGAGAGCTGCAAAGCGAATTATCAGTACCGATGCTCATCATCAGCCACGATTCTGCGGATACCCAAGCATTGGCGGATGAAGTGCTGCATATGGAAAACGGCCGTCTGAAAGATTAAATCAAGCAAGTTTTTAAATAGGCCCATAGCAAAAAGCATATGGGCCTATCTTTTCAGACGGCCTACATCCCGATAGCCGGAACCGCTAAACAGCTCTTCTTACTCTACACATTCCAATACGACATATCCTGCTGCCTGAGCCTGACAGCATTAGCCAAAATAACTAATCACCAGCATCAAAAGTGTTATCCCTTTCCTTCTTTTTTCTTTACGGCAAACCCTTTCGGAGCATATTCTCTGGCCTTCAACTATTTTATATTGCAGGCGTAGAAAACTATTCTGGTTGCACCTGCCGACCGGGATGACAACCACAAGGAACCCGCCATGAGCCACTTTTTAGACAGACTGAAATTTTTCAGCCAAAAACATGAGCCCTTTGCCGACGGACACGGCGTACTGACCGAAGAAGACCGCAAATGGGAAAATGCCTACCGCAGCCGCTGGCAACACGATAAAGTGGTACGTTCCACTCACGGTGTGAACTGTACCGGTTCGTGCAGCTGGAAAGTTTATGTGAAGAACGGCCTGATTACTTGGGAAACCCAGCAGACCGACTATCCGCGCACCCGTCCGGATTTGCCCAACCATGAACCACGCGGCTGCCCACGCGGCGCGTCGTACAGTTGGTATGTTTACTCTGCCCAGCGCATCAAATATCCGATGATGCGCGGCGCGCTGGCTGAGCTGTGGCGCGAAGCGCGTAAAACCAAAGACCCGATCGAAGCATGGAAATGGATTGTGGAAGATCCTGAGCGCTCCAAATCCTACAAATCCCAGCGCGGTTTGGGCGGCTTCGTGCGTTCCAACTGGGACGAAGCTTATGAAATGGTGGCCGCAGCCAACTGCTACACCATCAAAAAATACGGCCCCGACCGTGTTATCGGCTTCTCGCCGATTCCCGCCATGTCTATGGTCAGCTATGCCGCCGGCGCACGCTATCTCGGCTTGATCGGCGGCGTACCGCTGTCGTTCTACGATTGGTATTGCGACCTGCCGCCTGCTTCACCGCAGACTTGGGGTGAGCAAACCGACGTGGCCGAATCCGCCGATTGGTATAACTCCAATTATCTTCTGGTCTGGGGTTCCAACGTGCCGATGACACGCACGCCCGATGCCCACTTCTATACCGAAGTGCGCTATAAAGGCACCAAAACCGTTGCCATATCTTCCGACTTCGGCGAAATGGCCAAGTTCAGCGATATCTGGCTGGCACCGCGCCAAGGTACGGATGCCGCGCTGGCAATGGCGATGGGGCACGTTATCCTCAAAGAATTCCATATCGACAATCCATCCGACTATTTCCAAGACTATTGCCGCCGCCTGACCGATATGCCGGTGCTGGTGTGCCTGAAGGAAGACGGCGAAGGCTACCGCCCCGAATACACTCTGCGCGCCTCTCATTTGAGCGACAACTTCGGCGAAGAGAAAAATCCCGATTGGAAAGTGCTGGCGTGGAACGAGAAAACCGACAGCCTGATGCTGCCCAACGGCTCCATCGGCTTCCGTTGGGACGGCAGCCAAAAATGGAATCTGGAAACCAAGGCGCAGGATGATCAAGACGTTCAGGCGGCCTTGTCGCTGAAAAACTATGCCGATGACGTGGTGCGCGTCGGCTTCGACTACTTCGGCGGCGAATTCGACGAAGAAAAAACCTTCCGCAAAGTGCCGGTGAAACGCATTACCCTGGCCGACGGCAGCAGCCAATTGGTGGCTACCGTGTTCGACCTTTTGGTGGCGCAATACGGCGTGGACAACGGCTTGGGCGACGAGAACGTGGCCAAAGATTATTTTGACGACAAGCCCTACACGCCGAAATGGCAGGAAAAACACACCGGCGTCGCCCCCGAGCGCGTGATTCAGGTAGCCCGCGAGTTTGCCCAGAATGCGCACGACACCAAAGGCCGCTCGATGATTATCGTCGGTGCCGGCCTGAACCACTGGTATTACCTGGACATGAACTATCGCGGCCTGATTAACATGCTGATGATGTGCGGCACCATCGGCAAATCCGGCGGCGGCTGGTGCCATTATGTGGGACAGGAAAAACTGCGTCCGCAGTCCGGCTGGGCGCCGCTGACTTTCGCGCTCGACTGGCACCGCCCCGCGCGCCAGATGGCCGGCACGTCCTTCTTCTACAACCACACCGGCCAGTACCGCCACGAAACTGTGTCCGCCGACGAGCTGCTCACGTCCGACGCGGGCGACGATATGCGCCGCCTGACCATGATCGACTACAACGCCAAAGCCGAACGCATGGGCTGGACGCCGAGTGCGCCGCAGTTGGAAACCAACCCGCTGGACGTTACCGATGCAGCCGAGGCGGCGGGTATGTCGCCCGCCGACTATGTGGTCAAAGGCCTGAAAGAAGGCACGCTGGACATGTCCTGCAACGATCCGGAAAACCCGAAAAACTGGCCGCGCAATATGTTTATTTGGCGTTCCAACATTTTGGGTTCGTCCGGCAAAGGCCACGAATATTTCCTGAAATACCTGCTCGGCACGCAAAACGGCCTGATGAGCGACGAAGACGACTGCCTGAAACCTGCCGAAGTGAAGCAGCGGGAAGGCGTGGAAGGCAAGCTGGATTTGTTCACGCTCCTGGATTTCCGCATGAACACCACCTGCCTGTACGCCGACGTGATTTTCCCGACCGCCACTTGGTACGAGAAATACGATCTGAACACGTCCGACATGCACCCGTTCATCCATCCGTTTACCGAAGCGGTGCAGCCTTTGTGGCAGAGCAGGTCTGACTGGGAAATCTACAAAGGCCTGGCCAAAAAATTCAGCGAGCTGGCCAAAGACTACTTGGGCGTACGCAAAGACATCGTGCTCACGCCGCTGATGCACGACAGCCCGCAGGAACTCGGTCAGCCGTTCGACCCGAAAGATTGGAAACTGGGCGAGTGCGAACCCATCCCGGGCAAAACCATGCCGGCGATGACCGTGGTGGAACGTGATTACGGCGCGATTTACGAGAAATTCACTTCTATCGGCCCGCTGCTGGAAAAAGTCAACAATAACGGTAAAGGTATGGCTTGGGATACCAAACATGAAGTTGAATTCCTACGTAAACTCAACGGCGTACAAGCCGAAGGGGTCGGAAAAGGTCAACCGAAAATCGAAACTGCCATTGATGCCTGCGAGATGATATTAACCCTCGCTCCGGAAACTAACGGACATGTGGCAAAAAAGGCTTGGCAAGCCTTGGGCAAAGCTACAGGCCGCGACCATACACATCTGATTAATGCCAGCGAGCACACGCAAATCCGCTTCCACGACATCGTCGCCCAGCCGCGCAAGATTGTTACCTCGCCGATTTGGTCGGGCGTGGAGAGCGAAGAAGTGTGCTACACCGCCGGCTATACCAATGTGCACGAGCTGATTCCGTGGCGCACGCTGACCGGCCGCCAGCAGTTCTACCAAGACCACAAGTGGATGCGCGATTTCGGTGCTGCTTTCTGCGTGTACCGTCCGGCGGTGGACACCAAAACCACCAAGAAGCTGCTGGGCAAAATGCCCAACGGCAATCCCGAAATCACGCTCAACTTCCTGACCCCGCACCAGAAATGGGGTATCCACAGTACCTATTCGGAAAACCTGCGTATGCTCACGCTCTCACGCGGCGGCCCGCACGTGTGGATTTCCGAAATCGATGCCAAGAAAGCCGGTTTGGTGGATAACGACTGGGTGGAAGTGTTCAACACCAACGGTTCGATTGCCTGCCGTGTGATTGTGAGCCAGCGTATTCCCGAAACTATGATTTTGATGTACCACGCTCAGGAAAAACTGGTACATACTCCGGCGGCAGAAACCACCAAAAAACGCGGCGGTATCCACAACTCGGTAACCAAGGCGGTATTGAACCCGACCCACATGATAGGCGGCTACGCGCAACTGGCGTACAGCTTCAACTACTACGGCACAGTAGGCTCTAACCGTGATGAATGGGTGATTGTGCGTAAAATGAGCAAAGTGGATTGGATGGACGAACCTGCAGGTTAAGGCCGTCTGAAAACTTAGTGAAGAGAAATGCCTGTCTGAGAGGAAGCTTTCAGACAGGCATTTTTTATTATCAAATTCTCCGTCAATAGGAAATAAAGCGGCTGAGGCAATTTATGCACAAGATTTCATTCATAGATAACTACTTGTTGAGCAAAAAATAATGAGGTGATAAACAGAATATCATCCTATTTGAGATTGAGTATATTTATAGAGAAATGATTTTTATAGACAACTTCTCAAACTAGCCTTTACCTGAAGGTCTGTATTTTAAGTCCTGCTATTTTGCACATTGCCAACACCCACAACAAATACAGCTAATCAGGTACAATGCAGTTTTCTATCTTTTGAGTCTGCTATTATCATGAACACACTCCCTACCATCACTATCGGCCTAATTTCCACCAGTGACCGCGCCAGCAGCGGCGTATATGCCGATGAAGGAATTCCCGCACTCAAAAGCTGGCTTGACAAAGCCGTCCTCAATCCGATCCGTTATGTAGAAGCCCTTATTCCTGACGATCAAGACGAAATCAAAAGCGTGCTTATCCATATGGCAGATGAAGAGCATTGCGATGTGATTTTTACCACCGGCGGCACAGGGCCTGCCCCACGCGACATCACCCCCGAGGCCACACAAGCCGTATTAGACAAGGAACTGCTCGGTTTTGGCGAACAAATGCGCCGTATCAGCCTACATTATGTACCCACAGCCATTTTGTCACGCCAAACAGCAGGTGTTCGTGGCAACAGCCTGATTGTGAATCTCCCCGGCCGACCGAAAGCCATTGCTGAAACATTGGGCGGCGTACGCTCGGAAGATGGCAGCATCATCGTACCAGGCCTATTCGGCGCTATTCCTTATTGTGTGGATTTAATCGGCGGTGGCTTCATTGAAACCGATACTGCCATTTGCACCGCCTTCCGCCCCAAACAAAAATAAAGATACCGTTTTTGATAACTGATACAAATTAAAAATTTTTATTCTTACCGCTTATTTCCAAATAACAGTTACCCCCAAATGCTAAGCCAGCGATGGCCTGATGGAGAAAATAATAAATAGAAAAGTAGCGACAAGTTAATCAAGACAGTCAGCCAATAGATTCGGCGGAATTCTGTTTTCTTTGATTTATGCCGCAGCCAAATTTGCGCCAACCATGCACCACTCCACCCGCCAAACAGGCTAAGCATGTGCAACGTATTTTCAGGAGTACGCCAGCTGCCGTTTTCCGCAGCGTATTTGTCTTTAGCATAAGCTGCAAAAGCCATCAGGCTGAATATGATGTACCACAATGGCAATACAATCGGGACTTTTCCAATCAACCAAGCAGCCGCCAATAAGATATGGGGAGCGATGGCGAAAACAGTAAAAAGTTGGCGATTATGCTCAAATTCGTCTTGCTGCTGTTGCCAATGCTCATGTTTTCGCTGTTGTTTGCGCACAAACAACCATTCTTGTACCTGCAAAGCCTGTGTTTTCCCCTGCCTATTTTTGCCTAAAGTAAACACCACCTGCTCATTGATTTCAGGACGCTGCTTCCCTTTATATTGGCTGATATGAAAAAAGATCTCTTCCGATAAATCTTGGCATTTAATGAAGCCGAAACCTTTTTCATCGTGCCACTTCACAATGTGGCCTTTAAATTTTTCAGTCATTTTTTCTTTTGATCATTTGATATTTGGAGGCCGTCTGAAAGCCCTACTCTATACTTTATATCTTTTAAAACCAATAGTCTTTCATCGCTGCCAATAATTTCGGGGTAATTTCATACCCGCAATTTTCCCCGATGATGCTGTCGATGCCGCAATAAGGACACCATGCAGTATACTGTCCGTCGTCTTCCGACAGAAAGTCCATCCTCTTTCAGTTCTGTCGAATGAAAGATGGTTAAACAATGAAAACAGCCGCAAAGCTGTGGCTGTATAAGATACTCTCTATTTTTAAAGGAAAATTTATGTGCGGCGATAGCAGCGGCACCTAATGCTTCATCGTTTGAAAGGTTGATCATAATTATTGGCTCGGATAAATGAGGCCGTCTGAAAGCAGACGGGTGGATGTTAATCTTGAAGGATGGATGATGAATATTTATCAAATATATTCTGCCGTAGACAATAAAGATGCGTATGCAGACTTAAAGCAGACAGATAGAAAAATTATAGATTTCATTAATTATAATGAAGGCAGGTATACAAACGAAGCTATTTTTATTGCTCAACGCGGCTATACTTCTACAAACATTCACCAAACGGATTACGTTCAAACCATTCCCAAAATGTTATTGTTTTCTGAAAATTTTACTTATCAATTGGCTGAGACATTAAAAAATGAACTAGATTTCTTCCCTGCCAAGCTGAAAATTAAGGATGAAGAATTCAAATTTTTCCTGGGAAAAATTAAATTAGCTACCAATTTAGTGGATATGGAAAAATCAAGCTTTTATGAAATCGACGGAGAAAAATTTATTGATCACCCGCCTGTATTCTTAAAAAATATCTCCGGCTTCGAGTTTTGCGCAAAGGATATAAACGATGATTTGATTTGGGTATTCTCGGATAAATTCAAAGAATTAGTCATATCCAATCATTTTAAAATAGAATTTCTCCCGCTGGCATAATTATCCTTTCCCATTATTTTTCAAAATATACATAATGCCGGGCAAACCGTAATCTGCATGACAAAATATATTTGTAATAATTCAATTTCTACAATTGGCTGATGCTATTCTTGCATGGAGGCCGTCTGAAAAATCAACTTTCAGACGGCCTCCATCTTCGGAATACAGTCTACAACGGATAACGGCAGCCGATATAGCCTCTATCTGAATCACCCCTTAGTACATCTGCTTTAAAGACAGCAGCAAAGCCAAAATATTTCAATATCTTAACTTTTTTGCTAGGGTCCGCTATCGATTTTTCGTCAGCAGGGGCATCATAGCCCAATGTATCCCGTTTTTTAGCTGTCGTTTTGGGTGTGATGTTTTGTCCCATTAGCTGTTGCGTCAGCTCTTGAAGGTTTTCCTGATATTTCTGACGGTATCGTGAATGCAGGTTGGGATATCGGCGTAATTCTTTGCGAACGAAGAAGCCGTTGCCAGCAATAGCACTGCAGGTAATATTATTTTCATCTTATTCTTTGATTTGTAATGGCTTGAAGGCCGTCTGAAAATCAAGCTTTAACAGAATTAAAGCCTATGCCCTGCTTTCAGACGGCCTGGCAAGACTGGCTGAAAACAGATAAATGATTTTCAGACAGCCTTTATCTTACTTAAGCCAACTTCGCTTTAATCAGTTCCTGCACCTGCGCGGGATTCGCTTTGCCTTTGCTAGCTTTCATCACTTGTCCCACAATCGCATTCAGGGCTTTTTCGTTACCGGATTTGAACTGTTCCACGGCTTTGGCGTTGTTTGCCAGCACTTCATCTACCATCGCTTCAATCGCGCCGGTATCGGTCATCTGCTGCAAGCCGTGTTTTTCAATGATTTCGGCGATAGAGGCTTCGGGTTCCGCCCACATGGCTTCAAAGGCTTTTTTCGCCAATTTGCTGCTTAAAGTGCCGTCGGCGATTTTGCCTACCAGCGCGGCGAGGCGTGGGGCGGTAATCGGGCTGTCGGCAAGTTCCATGCCTTCTTTGTTCAGCGTGGCGGCGAGTTCGCCGTTCATCCAGTTGGCAGTCAGCTTGCCTTGTCCGCTCTCTTTGGCGGCTTCTTCAAAATAGGCAGCCTGCACGCGGCTGGCGGTGAGCAGGCGCGCGTCGTATTCGGACACGCCGTAATCCGCCACAAAGCGCGCAGCCATTTCTTTCGGCAGCTCGGGCATTTCTGCTTTGGCTTTTTGCAACCGGTCATCTGAAATGATGACGGGCAGTAAATCAGGGTCGGGGAAGTAGCGGTAGTCGTGTGCATCTTCTTTTAAACGCATCACGCGGGTTTCGCCTTTTTCAGGGTCGAACAGCATGGTTGCCTGCTGTACTTTGCCGCCGTCTTCCAAAATCTCGATTTGCGCTTCCACTTCGTAATTAATCGCCTGCTCCAAGAAGCGGAAGGAATTGAGGTTTTTAATCTCGCGGCGCGTGCCGAATTCCGCTTGGCCTTTCGGACGCACGGATACGTTGGCATCGACGCGGAACGAGCCTTCCGCCATATTGCCGTCACAAATGTCCAGCCATGTTACCAAGCTGTGTAAGGCTTTGGCGTAGGCAACGGCTTCGGCGGCGGAGCGCATTTCGGGTTCGGAGACCACTTCCAACAGCGGCGTGCCGGCGCGGTTCAGGTCGATACCGGTCGCACCGTTCAAGCCTTCATGTACGGATTTGCCCGCATCTTCTTCCATGTGCGCGCGGGTTACGTTGATGGTTTTCACATCGTCGCCGACCACGATTTCCAGCTTGCCGTGTTCGACAATCGGTAAATCCAACTGGCTGATTTGATAACCTTTGGGCAAGTCGGGGTAAAAGTAGTTTTTGCGGTCGAACACGTTTTTCTGATTGATTTTCGCATCCAAAGCCAAGCCTAATTTGATGGCTTTTTCAACGACTTCTCGGTTCATTACCGGCAGCACGCCCGGCAGCGCGCATTCCACCACGCTGGCGTGCGCATTGGGTTCCGCACCGAACGCAGTCGATGCACCGCTGAAGATTTTAGATTTTGTGTTGAGTTGGACGTGGATTTCCAGTCCGATTACGGTTTCCCAGGTCATAAGGGGTCTTTCTATAGAAGAAGGGTTAATCGGTTTGTAAGGGTTTCCGGTTGGGCAGAGGCTACCTGAAAACCTAGATTCTATCTTTCAGACGGCCTTTTGCCGCTATTTTCTGCGCGGCTGGAAGCCGGGAAGCTGCCAGTGGAAATGATAGGCAGCCAACCGCAGGGCTAGGCCTGCAGCGAACAGCAGGTGCAGGGTAACGGCATTGATCCAGCCAAGGTGCGCGAAAACATACATCAGGCCGCCAATCAAAATGGCGACGCTGCCATAAAGGTCTGCACTCAAGATAACGGGTACATCGTTTACCAAAATATCGCGGGCAATGCCGCCGCCCACGGCGGTTATGAAGGCAAGCATGATGACTCCAAACAGGTTTAATTGTAGGGCAATACCGATTTGTGCCCCGGTGATGCTGAAGGCGGCCAAGCCAACGGCATCGGCAATTAGGAAGGCGGTTGTCAGGTAGGTGCGGCGATAACGTTGTACACGCAGCAGCCAAGCAATAACGAGGGTTGCAAACACAACGGTAAGTGCGTCGGTACGCAGGAATACCTGCGGTATACGCCCCACCAGCGCATCGCGCATCATGCCGCCGCCCACGGCAGTAAGCAAGGCGGTGATGACCACGCCGAGCACGTCGAGCCGCTTGCTGTAGCCGACGAGGTAGCCGGACACGGCGAAGGCGGCGGTGCCGATGATTTGGATGAAGTCGGTGGTGGTCATGGTTTCAGGTAGCCTTATTGTTGGCTGATGATTTGTACCAGCGAAATCTTATTGCCGTCGGGGTCGTGCAAATCGCAGCTTAATGCCACTTCCCAATCTTGGATTTCGCCAACGGCAATTCCTGCTTCCAGCAGCGCGGTGTGGCAGGTGGCTAAGTCGTTCACGCCGATGATGGCCGCCGAGGGTTTTACCGTTTCTGCTGTGGCATCCAGTTGCAGCCAGGCATTGTCGGCGATACGCCATTCGGCCATGCCGTCCATCGGTGTTTCATCGGGCTTGCCAAGCCATGCGCTGTACCATGTCAGAGCCACTGTGTAATCGGATACATTGAGCACGGAAACTAACGAACTGGTTTGGAACAGTTTTTTCATTGTAATCTCCTAGTTGAATTGCTTTGGACTACCTGAAAAAAGGATTATGCCCAGTCAAACAGGTCAAAAAAATCTTCCAATGAGGCGGCGATAGCACACTATTTTAAACCTTAATTAATACAGTAAATCAACAACTTATTCAACTTCAAAATCGTCAGGAAGTTCAGGCAGAGCATCGATGAGCGTTATGTTTTCAAAGGCGTGTCGCCGCCGGCAGGGAATGTCGACATCTTTGCCGTCATGGTATACGCCCAGCGAATACACCGTTCCTTTTGAAAGGTAAAGCACGGTGGTGACATAGTGCGCATTACCGTTGTGCAGCCACATTTGTCTTGCGTGGGCGCGGTAGCCGTTGTCATCGACTGTGAAGTTCCGCTGGTAAACCTGAGTTTTGGGTTGTGTGAATTCCAGTTCGGGGTGGGCCAGGTTTTTGCCAAAGCGGTAGCGCACGTTGCTGTCGTGTTGTTGGATATGCACTTGCTTACCGTTGGTGGTTTGGCAATAGAACAAGATGTCTCTATTGGCAGAGGCTACGGCGGAGGTGCTACCGAGCAGGAGCGCGGCGTATACGAGGATTACGATGGGCATAGGATGTCCTTGGTCTTGGGTTTCAGGTAGCCTGCACTTTATAGAATGGGAGATGCAGGCTGCTTTTCTCATCTTCGATGACTCGTTCGCTTGTCCGGATAATATCTTGATGAGATTACCATTTCTTGGCGGCAGGTCGGCACTTCGCACGTTTTTATCATTCATCCATGCGGTTTTCAGACGGCCTCAAAGGTTACCAGAAACCTCACACAGGTGCTTTCGTATGCCAATCGCTCGCCAACTGTACTTGATGCGCTGCACCAAGGATTTTGGCTTCGGAGAAGTGGTTGCCGATAAATTGCACGCCGATGGGCAGTCCGCTGCTGCTGAAACCTGCGGGCAAGGTCAGGGCGGGCAAACCGGCCAGATTCACGGCGATGGTGTAGATGTCGGAAAGGTACATCTGCACGGGGTCGTGGATGTCGCTGCCGAGTTTGGGGGCGGCGGTGGGCGCAGTCGGGGCGAGGATGAAATCACATTGCGCGAAGGCCGTCTGAAAATCGTTGGCAACGAGGCGGCGCAGTTTTTGGGCTTTCAAGTAATAGGCATCGTAGTAGCCGTGCGACAACACATAAGTGCCAATCATGATGCGGCGTTTGACTTCGCTGCCGAAGCCTTCGGCGCGGGTGTTGCTGTACATTTCTTCAAGGTCGCCGAATTGGGCGGCGCGGTGGCCGTAGCGCACGCCGTCGTAGCGGGAAAGGTTGGTGCTGGCTTCGGCGGAAGCGAGGACGTAGTAAGCGGGGATGGACAGGGCGGTTTGGGGCAGGGAAACTTCAATGGTTTCCGCACCTTGCGCTTTTAAAAGGTCAATGACGCTTTGTAAAGCAGCCTGCACATCGGCATCCGCGCCTTCGCCGAAATATTCTTTAGGTAGACCGATTTTCATGCCTTTGAGCGGTTTGTCCAAATCGCGGGTGTAGTCTTCTTTGCTGCGTTCCAAGCTGGTGGAATCACGCTCGTCGAAGCTCGCCATCGCATTGAGCAAAATCGCGCAGTCTTCGGCGGTTTGCGCCATCGGACCGGCTTGGTCGAAACTGGAGGCGTAGGCAACCATGCCAAAGCGGGAAACCGTGCCGTAGGTAGGCTTGATGCCGGTGATGCCGCAGTGCGATGCAGGCTGGCGGATAGAGCCGCCGGTGTCCGAACCGAGCGCGGCAGGGGCAAGGCGTGCGGCAACGACGGCTGCGGAACCGCCGGATGAACCGCCGGGAACGTGTTCGGGATTCCACGGATTTTTAGTCGCGCCGTAGAACGAGGTCTCATTGGTCGAGCCCATAGCGAACTCGTCCATATTGGTACGGCCAAGCGTTACCATGCCTTCATCGAGCAGGTTTTGCACGACGGTGGCAGTGTAGGGGGAGACAAAGTTGTCCAACATTTTGGAGCTGCACGCGCTGCGCCAGCCTGTTTGGCAGAAAATGTCTTTGTAGGCGATGGGTACGCCGGTAAGCGCGGTGGCGTTGCCTTGAGCGATACGAGCATCGGCAGCGCGGGCTTCGGCAAGGGTCTTGTCTTGGTCGAGAGTGATGTAGCCGTTGATAGCCGGGTTCTGCGCAGCAATGGCGGCGAGGTATTCGGTGGCCAGTTCGACGGCGGAGATTTGCTTGGATTGGAGCAGTTGGCTGGCTTGTTTTAGGGTGTATTGGGTCATTTTCGGGTCTTTCGGTTGGAAATAATTGGGAATTTAAAGGGGGGGGGATGGGGTGCAGGCTGCCTGAAAGCAGATAGCAGGTAATTGCTAGCTTTTCTTTGGTTCATAATAAATACAGTCGATAAGGGCAACCCTGCCGTCCCATGCTTTTTGTTCGATTGTATCTTGTGGTCTGCTGCTGTTAAACCAAGCAGTATCGTAAATACGCAGCAAAATTTCATCCCAATAGCGTTCAGCATTAAGGTTTTTAGGCAAATCTAATTCCGCACATATTTTTTCTTTGTTTGCGCCATTGAAGCAAAAGAACAAATCAGGTCTTTTCATTGTTAATAGCCGCGTAGCAACACCTATCGGGTTGTTAAAGCCGGCTTGCCGGAAAATTTTGTCATACTCTAAAAAATTACTTTTACTAATCTCTCCTGTTAAAGGAATTAAGTTAATGGCTTGAATAATTTTTGGATTTCCATTATTAATCTCCTTGTGGAAATTACCATTGCTCTTGGTGCTGCCAAACAAACCATAGTCTAGTTCTTGACTGCCTTTTGCATTATTGGGCAAACCCGAAATAAGTTTTCGATTCTCTGAATCTATGGAAAGAAAGTTTCCATTATTTTGGAAAAATTCTTTTACATAATCCAATAAATCCAATCGATCTTTAAACGATTGATTTTTATCCTGCTGGATTATTTTAAAATATTTATCCCACGAATATGTCAATATGTTAGTGGATAAGATGCTCTTACCCATTTCACTATGCTTATTACCAGTCAGATAACGGTTGGATAGAGTCTGTAAGGGTTTTTGCCGTTGATGATAAAGGATACGATAGCGTTCGATTTGTTCGTCGCCAATTTCTACGGCGTTATCGAAGCAATCATTTTTTAAAAAACGGGAAATTTCTTGAAAAAATCGGCAGATTCCCCTTTTATTAAAAGCATAGTTTCTCGATTGTTGCCATTAAATGCACCGTTGGTAAAGTTTGCGCTACCTGAAAGCAATACCCAATCAGTTGGCGTATTCCAAAATAAATACAGCTTCGGATGAAATACACCATTTGTTTGCAAGATGAATCTCGCATTTTTATTGTGCTGTAGTTGTGCCAAAACTTCAGGGTCTGTTTGATAAAAATGTAGACCAATAGTTGAGTGTTAGATTTTTTCTTGGTATTCAAGCAGGTTTTGAAAAGCAGGATGCTCTGTTGAAGCCCATGCTGTCGCAAAAGACATATATTTATATTTCTTAATTAACGTAATAAAATTCTTGCTTAATTCTCTTGCACTAGTAATGAGATCCATAATATAGCTACACTCCTAATTGTATCTAGGTTGTCAGATCTATTTTATACCTTTGTGGGTTTATATATTTCGGGCTACCTGAAGGAGGCGGTTTCAGCGGCAAAGCGTTGCAGGTCTTCTGCCATTTTGCAGCCGGTTTCAAACGGCATGTCGACGGTGAGCCAGCCGCGTAGTTGCGCCAGTATGTCGAGCCGCTATATGGCGAGCAGTGAGAGGCGATGCAGTTCGGGGAGCAGGCTACCTGAAATTGTGATGCTGCCGAAGGCGGTGGCGATGATGGCTTTGTTGGTTTGATAGGCTTCGGTTTTGTTTTCGCGGGGCAGGTTTATAACCTTTTTTTGTCTTTCGCATGATGAGCTTGTCAGCGGCTTTTTGACACTCTGCTTCATCGCCGTAATTCGGTAATTTTGGAAACGTCCGTTCGTTCCAAGCTTACCGAAATTAACCATGATGTCATTGCCGGCAGCATCAATAATCCAAAATTTTTGAGATTTATCGTCGGTATATATGAAAGCCTGCTTCATAAAAATGCCTTTCAGGCCGTCTGAAAGAGTAGATATTGCTTTACAGACGGCCTGCTTAGGCAAAGCAAAACATCTGATGCTTGTTTATTTCACGCGGCGGCACACGGTTTCCACCATTTTGCCGCTGTGCATGGCTTCTTCGGAATCTTCTTTTTGCACCTGCTCAATGACTTCCTGCGGCATTTTTTCAGGACTATCGTAATCGTGGATATCGGCGCGCTCTTCAAGCTTGCCGTTTTTTCCGAACAGTGCAATCGCACTCATGACAGACTGCTTGGGCTCTTGGCAGTGCACCCAATCCAAAATCAGCATATGGGCATGTTTGCCTGCGCGGGCAGGCTGATGCAGCGTGACGGTCGAATACCAACCGTTGCCAAGATTTTTTACACTGGACGGATAGAGCGATGCACTGTATGTGCCACCCGGGGTTTCGTAGTCATACAAATGCACGGTTTTACCCGAACGGCCGGCAAGCAGGGCGGCGGATTTTTCGTTATCACCCTGGTTCGGTGCGGCATGGGCACTAACGGCAAATGCGCCGAGCAGTAATGCTGTTAAGATTTTGTTCATCATTGACTCCTTAAAAAAATTAAATTCAACTTACTCTTCAATCACCTGGGGCACGATATACAGGCGATTGCGAACTTCGGGGGCGACAGCTTGATATTCGGCAGCGTGATCGGTTTCGGTAACGGCATCTTCACGCAGGCGCAGCGCGGTTTCATGCGGATGCGGCATAGGCTCTACTCCGTCTGTATTCACAGACTGCATTTTCTCAACCATAGCGAAAATGTCATTCAACTCGGACAAAGTTTTCGTTTTCTCGTTTTCTGTCAAACTCAAGCGCGACAGCTTGGCAATTTTTTCCACATCAGACAAATTCAAGGCCATGAAAAATTCCTTAAAGATAATTAGCAATATTGGCGAATTAAGGTATGATAGCGCGTTTTCCGAACTACTTCGGGCGCGGGATTATAACCGAAACCTTCCCTACCATTAAAGATTTCCGCTTTTCAGACGGCCTGTTGCGCTTGATTCAGGCCGTCTGAAAATGTGTTCAATACATTGTTACCATTCAGGATTACTCATGTTTCTGCGTTTCATCACACGTTATTTCTCCAATGATTTAGCTATCGACTTGGGCACCGCCAACACTTTGATTTACTCCAAAGGCAAAGGCATCGTTTTGGACGAACCTTCAGTGGTGGCCATGCAGATTCACCCCGACACGGGACAACGTTCGGTTTTGGCCGTCGGCACTGATGCAAAAAAAATGCTCGGCCGCACGCCGGGCAGCATCAAAGCCATCCGCCCCATGAAGGACGGCGTTATTGCTGAATTTACCGTAACCTCTGATATGCTGAAGCATTTCATTAAAAAAGTAACTAATAGCCGTTTTGCCGCCACCCCGCGTATCGTCATCTGTGTTCCCTGCGGCTCTACCCAGGTAGAAAGAAAAGCGATTCAAAACTCAGCTGAAGAAGCCGGGGCGTCAGCTGTCTATCTAATCCAAGAACCTATGGCTGCAGCCATAGGTGCAGGTCTGCCGATTGACGAGCCGACCGGCTCAATGGTAGTCGATATCGGCGGCGGCACGACCGAAGTGGGCGTAATGTCTTTATCCGGCATGGTATATTCCCATTCGGTACGTGTCGGAGGAGATGCGTTTGACGAAGCGATTATTAACTATGTCCGCCGCAATTACGGAATGCTGATTGGCGAAGCGACTGCCGAAAGCATCAAAAAAGAAATCGGCACAGCATTCCCGGGCATGGAAGTCAAAGAAATCGAAGTCAAAGGCCACAATGTTGCCGAAGGCATCCCGCGTTCGTTTACCATTTCCTCCAACGAAATACTTGAAGCCATTACAGAGCCGATCAATCAAATCGTACAATCTGTAAAAACCGCACTGGAAAAAACCCCGCCCGAACTGGGTGCTGACATTGCCGAACGCGGCTTGGTACTGACCGGTGGCGGAGCATTATTGAAAGGATTAGATCGGCTTTTGGCTGAAGAAACCGGATTGCCCGTTATGATTGCCGAAGATCCGCTGACCTGCGTAGCACGCGGCACAGGCCGCGCATTGGACTTGATAGGCCGTCTGAATTCCATTTTTGCTCCGAACCCCTAATTCCCGCCATTACCCGCCATGTCCAAATCGCTTAGTTTTACCCGCAGTTATCGCGAGCGTCCCGTCAATCGGTTGATTATCCTGTCGATAATCAGCATCCTGTTGATGGTATTGGACAACCGCTATGCAGCCGTCCGCCAACTCAAGGCTTACTTGGCCACCGCACTGCAACCTTTGCAATGGCTGGCCGACCAGCCTGTCGCACTGTATGACTACGGCAGTACATTCCTGCAATCACAGCAAACACTCATTCAGGAAAATCAAAGGCTGCAAACCGAAAATATGCGCCTGAGCACCGCCATCCGGCAAAACGACGTACAGCAGCTTCAGCTGGCAGAATTGAAAAAACTCAACCTCTTAGCCGGCAGCGGTATCGGCAACAGCACGGCGGCACAAATTGTTTCAAACGGCAAAAACCCCTTGTCTGACAAATTATTGTTAAACAAAGGCAGCAACGACGGACTGAAGGCCGGCGATGCGGTAATCGACCAATACGGCCTAATCGGCCAGATCTCGGCAGTGCAGCCTTTTAATGCCGAATTAACCGTACTCACCAGCAGTCAGACAGTCGTTCCCGTAATGGTGGCGCGTACCGGCGTACGCAGTTTGGTCTATGGCGACAGCAACCAGATTTCCCTGCGCTATTTCCCATTAGATGCCGATTTGCAGCCTGGCGATTTACTGGTTACATCAGGAATGGATTCTGTCTACCCTGCTGGCATTCCCGTGGCCAAAGTGGAAAGTGCCCTGCGTTCTTCCGGAACGCCTTACTACCGCACAACCTTATCCATTCCTGCCGCCATTCGCAGCAGCAAATATGTTTTGGTATTGCCGCAAATTGAAGAACTGTCGATTCAGACGGCCTCTTCCGTTGCGGCATCCTCTCCCCAATAAGAACCCATGACTGATTTTGACGACTTTCACAACCGGACTCCCAAACGTCTGATTGCCGCCACTTTCGCCGCTTCCCTGCTGTTTGACCTGATTCCGTTTCCTGCCGCACTGTCTTTCTGGCTGCCTGAAATGACTGCCCTGAGCCTGCTGTATTGGGGGCTTAACCGTCCGCAATCGGTCGGCCTGTTTACCGCGTTCGCCTGCGGCCTATTTCTGGATACCGGTATCGCCCTACCACTCGGACAACATGCGCTGGCCTATGTCCTGATGGTCTTCTTCATTCAAAAATACCAACGGCGCATTATTTTGCAAAGCTATGCCTTTCAAGCGGTTGCCGTCTTCATCGCACTAACCAGCAGTCAGCTTACACTGCTGATTATCCGCCTGATAAGTGAGCACCGCCTCATCGGCCTATCCGGACTTTTAGCCCCTGTTGTAGGTGCTCTGGCCTGGCCGATGCTGAACAAATTGATGCTGGCCGCCCTCAACCTATACCGTCGCCGCCGATGAAAACACTCCGCCACATTTCGCGTCCCGGCAATGACAATGCCTCCATCCAGCGCGACTTCCGTATTAGACTGCTTGCCACCTTTCTGTTTATCTTCCTGTTATTCGGTATATTGGCGGCACGCTTTGTCCATCTTCAAATCTACAAACGGGACGAATTTACCGCCCAAGCAGCCTCTAACCGTATTTCCTTAATTCCTACCGCACCGATACGGGGAGAAATCGTCGACACGAACGGTGTTGTGCTGGCGCGCAACTATCCGGCCTACTCATTGGAAATCGTACCCAGCCAAATCAAAGGCAAACTGGACGACACCATCGCCGTCCTAAAAACACTGGCCGACATTACCGAATCCGATTTAAACCGTTTTCAGAAATTCCGTACCGAATTCCGTTCCTACGAAAAGATCCCGCTCAAGCTGAAACTCACGCCGGACGAAGCCTCACGTATCGCCGCCCGCTTATATGCGCTGCCCGGCGTGGAAATCAACGCCCGAACCTTCCGCGAATACCCTTATGGGGAATTGACCGCACATTTCTTGGGCTACATCGGCCGCATCAGCGACAAAGACCAAGCCAAACTAGCTGAAGAAAAACTGGGTTCACTGTATCGGGGCAGCACACACATCGGCAAATCCGGCTTGGAAAGTTTTTACGAACGTCAGCTGCATGGCTTACCCGGCTACCGCGAAGTGGAAAAAGACGCCTACGGCAACATCATCCGTACCCTGCGCACCGTCCCGCCGCAAAACGGCCAAACCCTGAAGCTGGCAATGGACATCCGCCTGCAACAAGAAGCCGTCCGCCTGATGCGCGGCAAACGCGGGGCCATGGTGGCCATCAACCCGCAAACAGGCGGCGTACTGGCTTTTGTATCCAACCCGTCTTTCAACCCCAACCTCTTCATCGACGGCATTGACAGCGAGAATTGGAAGGCATTGAACGAAAACTGGCAAAAGCCGCTCATCAACCGTGTTACCCAAGGCCTGTATCCGCCGGGCTCCACTTTCAAACCATTTATGGCCATGGCCCTGCTCGAAAGCGGCAAAATTACCCAATCATCCGTGATTCCCGCCCCCGGCGCATGGAGCATTCCGGGAACCAAACATATGTTCCGCGACTCCGTCCGCAGCGGCCACGGTTCGGCTAACTTAAGCAAAGCCATCCAAGTTTCCTCGGATACCTTTTTCTACCGCCTCGGATTTGAAATGGGCATTGAGAAAATCCGTCCGTATTTGGCAGAATTCGATTTCGGCCAACAAACCGGTATCGATTTGCCGAACGAATACCGCGGCGTTCTCCCCTCGCCCGAATGGAAAGAAAAACGGTTTTCCAAATTACCGCCCGAACGGCGCCGCTGGAACACGGCAGAGATGGTGCCGATCAGCATCGGCCAGGGCTATAACGCCTATACCCCGCTGCAAATGGCGCACGCCACCGCCACCTTGGCCAACAACGGCGTAGTTTACCGTCCGCACTTGGTCAAAGAACTGCTGGATCACAATAAACAGCAAATCACCCTGATCGACCCTAAACCGCAGCGCGTCCTGCCGTTCAAGCAAAGTAATTTCAACTACGTCAAAGCGGCGATGGCCAAAGTACTGCAGCCGGGCGGAACCGCACGAAAAATCGGTGTGGGTCTGAAATACAGCATGGGCGGCAAAACCGGTACTGCCCAAGTGGTGCAAATCGCCCAAGGTAAAAACTACAATGCCGCCGCACTGGCCGAACAACACCGCGACCATGCCTGGTTTATTGCCTTCGCGCCCATGGAAAAACCGCAAATCGCCATTGCCGTGATTTTGGAAAACGGCGGCTGGGGTGCCAATGCCGCCCCCCTGGCCCGCGGGCTGAGCGATTATTACCTGCTCAAACTCAAATCAGGTGGCGACCACGACATCCCGGTGGACAACCGCAATAAAACAGGCGTGGAAAACCCCCTGCTGGCAGGCAGCGGCACCGTGAGGCCGTCTGAAAACAAAATCACCGAAGCCTTCCGCACCATCCACAACCCTGAAGCCGCACATTCGGCCGCCTCGGAAGCCGCACCATGACCGAAGAAAACATCCTATTGAAACTCAAACGCCTGATTTGGGATCCGATGGATGCCTGGCTTTTTTACGCCATGCTGATTATCTACATCATGAGCCTGTTCCTGCTCTACTCGGCCGACGGCCAAGACATCGGCCGGCTGGAAAGCAAGACCATACACACCATCATCGGCTTTGTCCTGCTGTGGATTATCGCCCGCATCAAGCCGCAAACACTAGCTGCCTTTGCACCGCCCGCCTACATTCTCGGCGTACTGCTGCTGTTGGGCGTGCATTTTTTCGGCATTACCGTAAACGGCTCCACCCGCTGGCTGAACCTAGGCATCCGCATCCAACCTTCCGAAATCATGAAAATAGCCCTGCCGATGATGGTGGCCTGGTATTTCCAACGCAATAGCGGCAGCCTGCGCTGGCATCACTACCTGATCGCACTGATATTGGTGATGGTGCCGGTCATGCTGATCCTCAAACAGCCCGACCTCGGCACAGCTACCCTGATTATGGCTTCCGGCCTGTTCGTTGTCTTCTTCGCCGGACTACCGTGGAAAGTCATTTTCGCCTCCGTCGTCCTCTTCATCTGCGCCCTGCCGTTGATGTGGAACTACGGCATGCACGACTATCAAAAAACCCGCGTCCTCACCCTGCTCGATCCGACAAAAGACCCGCTTGGCGACGGATACCACATCATCCAATCGATGATTGCCATCGGTTCGGGCGGCGTTTGGGGCAAAGGCTGGCTCAACGGTACGCAAACCCATCTCGATTACATCCCCGAGTCCACCACCGACTTCATCTTCGCGGTATATGGCGAAGAATTCGGCCTGATCGGCAACCTCCTTCTGCTGTTGATTTACCTGGTCATCCTCGGCCGCGGGCTCTACATCGCCTCGCAGGCACACAACCTCTATAGCCGCACGCTGGCCGGCGCGCTGACCATGACTTTCTTCTGCTATGCCTTTGTCAATATGGGCATGGTCAGCGGCATCCTGCCCGTGGTCGGCGTACCGCTGCCACTGGTCAGCTACGGCGGCACATCCACGTTGTCCATCATGATCATCCTCGCCCTCTTGATGGGCATCGCCAATCAGAAAGACAAACGGCGTTAGGCCGTCTGAAAACCACCCTTATAGTGGATTAAATTTAAATCAGGACAAGGCGACGAAGCCGCAGACAGTACAGATAGTACGGCAAGGCGAGGCAACGCCGTACTGGTTTAAAGTTAATCCACTATACAATCAATCTTCTCCCGAATCTTTCAGACGGCCTTGACATGGTTTCCCCGCTTCGCACACCATCAAGGCCGTCTGAAAAACATATTTCCCCACCAGCCGTTTAGAAAGTACCCGCATCATGGCACCCACCCTGCTCATCATCCTCGGACTGACCGCCCTCGCCATCGGCCTCCTCGGCACGATATACCCTGCCCTTCCCGGACTGATCCTCATGTTCGTCGGAGCCTGGCTGCTCGGATATGCCGACGACTACGCCACCATCGGCAGCGGCACCCTGATTGCCATCGGCATCTTTACCGCCGTCGGCACGGCAACCGACTTCGTAGCGGGTATGCTCGGCGCAAAATTCACCGGCGCAAGTAAAGAGGCCGTCTGGGGATCGTTTTTCGGCGGCATTGCCGGTGCCTTTTTCGGCATTCCCGGCCTGCTGCTCGGCCCGCTGCTCGGTGCCGCAATCGGAGAATTCCTCGCCCGCAAAGATGCCTGGCTGGCAGGGAAAGTCGGCATCGGAGCCTTTATCGGCTTCATCTTGGGCGTAGTAGCGAAAGTCGGCTGTGCCGTCGCCATTCTCCTGACCCTGTTGGGCGTATGGCTTTACAGCCTGTTTTGAGGCCGTCTGAAAAATTCCAAATCCGACGCGTTATCGGGCGTATGCCCTCTTATGCTACAATCCGCCGATTTTTGATTTCACTATTTGAAAGAGCAACTCCATGATTTCCACCAACAACATCACCATGCAGTTCGGCGCGAAGCCGCTGTTTGAAAACGTCTCCGTCAAATTCGGCGAAGGCAACCGCTACGGCCTTATCGGCGCGAACGGTTCGGGCAAGTCCACCTTCATGAAGATTTTGGGCGGCGATTTGGAGCAGACCAGCGGCGAAGTGGCGATTGAACACGGCGTGCGCTTGGGCAAACTGCGCCAAGACCAGTTTGCCTACGAAGACATGCGCGTGCTGGACGTGGTGCTGATGGGGCACACCGAAATGTGGGCGGCGATGACCGAACGCGACGCGATTTATGCTAACCCCGAAGCCACCGAAGACGATTACATGAAAGCCGCCGAACTGGAAGCCAAGTTCGCCGAATACGACGGCTACACCGCCGAAGCGCGTGCCGCCGAATTGCTCAGCGGCGTGGGCATTGCCGAAGAGCTGCACAACGCCACCATGGCGGAAGTCGCGCCCGGCTTCAAGCTGCGCGTGCTGCTGGCGCAAGCCCTGTTTTCCAAACCCGACGTGCTGCTATTGGACGAGCCGACCAACAACTTGGACATCAACACCATCCGCTGGCTGGAAGGCGTGCTGAACCAATACGACAGCACCATGATCATCATCAGCCACGACCGCCACTTCCTGAACGAAGTCTGCACCCACATGGCGGATTTGGACTACAACACCATCACCGTTTACCCCGGCAATTACGACGACTACATGCTCGCCTCCGCCCAATCCCGCGAGCGCGCGCTGAAAGACAATGCCAAAGCCAAAGAAAAATTGCAGGAACTGCAAGAATTTGTGGCGCGCTTCTCCGCCAACAAATCCAAAGCCCGCCAAGCCACCAGCCGCTTGAAACAGGCCGACAAAATCAAAGCCGAAATGGTGGAAGTGAAACCCTCCACCCGCCAAAACCCGTATATCCGCTTTGAAACCGACGAGAAAAACAAGCTGCACCGTCAAGCCGTGGAAGTGGAAAACTTGGCCAAATCGTTCGACAAAACCCTGTTTGAAAAACTGTCTTATATTTTGGAAGCAGGGCAACGTCTCGCCATCATCGGCCCGAACGGCGCGGGCAAATCCACCCTGCTAAAACTACTGGCTGGTGCGTTTGACGAAAAACTTTCCGACATCAAACCTGATGCAGGCTGCATCAAATGGGCGGAAAAAGCCACCATCGGCTACTACCCGCAAGACCACGAAAACGACTTCGATGTGGACATGGACCTGACCGAATGGATGCGCCAATGGGGGCAGGAAGGCGACGACGAACAAGTGATTCGCGGCACGCTCGGCCGCCTGCTGTTCGGCAGCAACGATGTGGTGAAAAAAGTGAAAGTGCTCTCCGGCGGTGAAAAAGGCCGCATGCTCTACGGCAAACTGCTGTTGCTGAAACCCAATGTGCTGATTATGGACGAACCGACCAACCACATGGACATGGAAAGCATCGAATCGCTGAACATGGCGCTGGAAAAATACAAAGGCACGCTGATTTTCGTGTCGCACGACCGCCAATTCGTCTCTTCTCTTGCCACGCAGATTATCGAGCTCGACGGCAAAGGCGGATATGAATATTATCTGGGCGATTACGAGAGCTATCTGGCGAAAAAAGGGATTGAGTAAGACAAGTGCAGGCTGCCTGAAAAAAGCAGCCTGCACTTTTTCAAAACAGATGGAGACCGATTGGATGGCATATTTGGAATACCGCGATGAACAATCCGAAAAATTCTGGCAAATCAATATAGAAGGATGCAGCCACACGGTTACCTTCGGACGCATCGGCACGAAAGGGCAGAGCAAAACCAAAATCTTTGCCAGCGCGGAAGAATGCGAAAAAGATGCCGCCAAACTCATCCAATCCAAAAAAGCCAAAGGCTATGCCGCGCCGGGCGAAACACCGCAGCCCAAAGCCCCTGCGGAAAGCCTGCTGCAAAAACGCTTTGCCTTATTAGACGAATATGACGGCTTGGTTGCCGAAGCAACACTTTGGGGCAACGTCGTCCCCGTCCTGCTGGATGCCGACGAATTGTTAGACGAATACGACGGCGACGAAGACGCGCTTTACGACCCCGCCGCCGTGGAAAAGCTGTTCAAAAACAAAATCCCGTATAAAAAGATTGAAGCGGTGCTGAAATGGATTGAAAAGAACCGCAAAAAGATGATTGATTTCGCACTGGACTGCGAAGATTTTGTTAATGTATTCAACGATTGGGCTGCACAAGAAATCGCACAGAAAGGCAAAGCCACTCTGTATGACGGCACGGTTTTGACTGCCGAAACGGACAGGCAGGCCGTCATCGACAGCATCTGCCTATCCGGCATATCCCTATGGGTGGATTTTGACGATAAAACCGTCAGCGATTTCAGCATCGATTTATCCACCGAACAGCCTGATTATTTCGGCGGCCACACGCTCACCATCGAAGTGGACGAAGACAAAGAAATGTCCTTCGGCGGCATGAACGGATAAGGCCGCCCACCCCATTGAGGCCGTCTGAAACATTATTTTCACATTGATAAAGGAACAATCATGTTCGGATTATTCAACGGTTCAAACACCGATATTATGGACGATATCGAAGCCGTGCTGCGCCCCATGGCGGGCATGGCGATTGCCAAAAAATTTGCCCTGCACGATATCGTCGGCGACGTGGAGACATGGCAGGCAGATTTGGAATCGGCAGTTTTGCTGCTGGACGAAACCGAATTCCGCGACATCCAAATCATCGGCACTTACGCCTTCGACGACGGCACTTGGCTGTGGGCTTGGGGCAACCAAGGTTCGGATTTTGCTGAAAACATCGTGCGCGACAGCTTTGCATTGCAACGATACGGTAAGGAAAACGACATTGCGTGGCTGACCGAGCGTACGTTCGAGCTGGAACAGGACGACGTGGAGGCGGTAGCTGCCGTTGCCGTCGGCATCGTGCAGGCGGACGGCTATTATTTGGCATTCCACGATGCGGGCATTGCCGTATTTGCCCTGCGCGATCCGCGTTTGAAACAAGCATTGGCCGCCGAGAATCCTGCACGCGCCACTGTCGTCATTCCCGAGATGGTGGCAACGTTTGTGCTGTATCAGCAGCACGAAGCCGTTGCCGAATATCTGCGCCAAGCAGGTTATCAAATCGAGCAGAGCGAAAACGGCAAACACATCAGTATTGCTGCCCAACGCAACGGCAACGTGCTGAAAGCCGATTTTGAAGACGGCTTCTTTCGTGATTTGTCCGCCCGACTGCAAGAATAATCTTTCAGACGGCCCACAGCCGTATCAAAAGCCGCTGTAAAGGCCGTCTGAAATAATATTTGCGATGTCCGGAAAATCCTCTTACTTTAATTTTTTGCCATTTCATGTAAATTCATGTTATCGTGCGTATACCGAAGCTTAGGCTTTCGGCAAGAAGAATTCATTAGGAGAGATTTTCCATGACAAACAAACCTCAAACCGACCAACAGCCGGAAAACGTGGAACTATTGAGCGCGCAAGCGCCGATAACCAATTTCCGAGGCCTGATGATCGCCATCGTTGCCACCATTATCAGCGTGGTGCTTTATCAAATCCTGCCTTATGACGAAAATGTCAATAAAGGCCTGACCATCTTGGCATTTGTTGCCATTATGTGGTTTACCGAAGCCGTGCATATCACGGTAACCGCATTGATTGTGCCGCTTTTCGCCATTTTGTTCCAAGTTCCCGAAATGGGCACCAAACAGGCTTTGGCAGGATTTTCCGACCCGATTATTTATGTCTTTTTCGGCGGATTCGCACTGGCCACCGCGCTGCACATGCAGAAGCTGGACCGGAAAATCGCCGTTTGGCTGATTTCCCTTTCGCGCGGTAACACCTTTATCGCCGTGCATCTCCTGTTTGCTGTTACCGCCTTCCTTTCCATGTGGATCAGCAACACGGCCACTGCCGCCATGATGTTACCGCTGGCCATGGGTCTGATGAGCCATCTGGATAAGGAAAAAGACCGCAATACCTTTGTTTTCGTCCTCCTCGGCATCGCCTATTGCGCCAGTATCGGCGGCTTGGGCACCGTAGTCGGCTCTCCGCCGAACGCCATCGCCGCCAAAGCCTTGAATTTGGATTTCGCCGGCTGGCTGAAATTCGGCCTGCCGATGATGCTGGCACTGTTGCCGCTGATGCTGTTCTCCCTGTTCGTCGTCTTAAAGCCCAATCTGTCGCAACGGGTCGAAGTGGAAAAAGAAGACATTCCGTGGACACTGCACCGCGTGATTGCCATGCTGATTTTTATCACCGCCGCCGTAGCCTGGGTGTTGGGTGACAAGTTAAAAAAACAATTCGGCATCGACAGCCCGGATGCGTTCGTCGCCCTTACGGCAGCCGTTGCCGTGGTGATTTTCGGCGTAGTGCGCTGGCGCGAAGTCGCCCGCAATACCGACTGGGGCGTTTTGCTGCTGTTCGGCGGCGGTATCGCTTTGAGCAACCTGTTGCAAAAATCGGGCGCGTCGGCCGCATTGGGTAACGAAATGGCTTCCGCTTTCGTTGCCGCCCATCCGTTTGTCGTGATTCTGGCCGTGTCCGCCTTCATCATCTTCCTGACCGAGTTTACCAGTAACACCGCTTCCGCCGCCTTGCTCGTGCCCGTTTTTGCCAGCGTGGCCGAACAAATGGGTATGCCGAAAGAAGTAATGGTACTCATCATCGGCATCGGCGCATCTTGTGCCTTTATGCTGCCGGTGGCCACGCCGCCGAACGCCATCGTGTTCGGCACGGGGCTGGTTACGCAGAAAGACATGCTGAGGGTGGGCATGCTGCTCAATATCCTCAGCATCATCCTGGTTTCACTGTGGGCATACTTCTTCCTGCGCTAAAACCCTGAAACCGTCTTAGAGGCCGTCTGAAACCTTCTTTCAGACGGCCTTTCGGTTTTTTGCCGCTGTAAAATCGTTTACAATACCGCACATTCCTTGACAAACCATCCAACGGACATCCCATGTTAGACATCCAACAACTCCGCAGCGACACAGCCGTAGTCGCCGCCCGCCTGGCCGCACGCGGTTTCCAATTCGATACCGCCCGCTTCGAAGCCCTGGAAAACAAACGTAAACAGCTTCAGGTCAAAACCGAAGAATTGCAGGCCGAGCGCAACAGCGAATCGAAAAAAATCGGCATGCTCAAAGGCCAAGGCAAACACGAAGAAGCCGAACAGGCCATGAATGCCGTGGCACAAATCAAAACCGGTCTGGAACAGGCCGCCGCCGAACTCGAGGCCGTGCAGGCGGAACTCGAAGCCTGGCTGTCCGCCATCCCCAACCTGCCGCATGAAAGCGTCCCCGTCGGCAAAGACGAAACGGAAAACGTCGAAGTGCGCCGCGTCGGCGCACCGCGCACATTTGATTTCGACATCAAAGACCACGTTGATTTGGGTGCACCCTTGGGCTTGGACTTTGAAGGCGGCGCGGCACTCTCCGGCTCCCGCTTCACCGTCATGAAAGGCCAAATCGCCCGCCTGCACCGCGCACTGGCGCAATTCATGCTCGACACCCACACGCAGCAACACGGCTACACCGAACACTACACGCCCTATATCGTAAACGACAGCACGCTCTACGGCACGGGGCAACTGCCTAAATTCGGCGAAGACCTGTTTCACGTTACCCGAGGCGGCGACGAAAGCAAAACCACGCAATACCTGATTCCTACCGCCGAAGTTACCCTCACCAACACCGTGCGCGACAGCATCGTGCCGTCTGAAAAACTGCCGCTGAAACTAACCGCCCATTCCCCCTGCTTCCGCAGCGAAGCCGGTTCGCACGGCAAAGACGTGCGCGGCCTGATCCGCCAACACCAGTTTGACAAAGTGGAAATGGTGCAAATCGTCCGCCCTGAAACGTCTTACGACGCACTGGAAGAAATGGTCGGCCACGCCGAAAACATCCTGAAAGCCTTGGAACTGCCCTACCGCATCATCACCCTCTGCACAGGCGACATGGGCTTCGGTGCGGCCAAAACGTATGACTTGGAAGTTTGGGTGCCCGCGCAAAACACCTACCGCGAAATCTCAAGCTGTTCCAACTGCGAAGACTTCCAAGCCCGCCGCATGAAAGCCCGCTTCAAAGATGAAAACGGCAAAAACCGCCTGGTGCACACCCTGAACGGCTCCGGCTTGGCAGTCGGCCGCACTTTGGTGGCCGTTTTGGAAAACCACCAAAACGCAGACGGCAGCATCAACATCCCCGCCGCCCTGCGTCCTTACTTAGGTGGTTTGGAAAAACTGGAAGCATAAGCAAGCCGTCCCGTCGAATAAAGAGGCCGTCTGAAAACCTTGAAACGGGTTTTCAGACGGCCTCTCTTCATGAATCTGCCAACCTTTAATACTGCACGGAATCTTTGCCCGTATTTTTCTGGATGAACTCGATTTTATAACCGTCGGGGTCTTCCACAAAGGCAATCACGGTCGTGCCGTGCATCATCGGCCCGGCTTCGCGCACGACTTTCCCGCCCTTCTCTTTCACACGTTCGCAGGCTTTATAAGCATCGTCCACTTCGATGGCAATGTGGCCGTAGGCGTTGCCCAAATCATAGCTTTCGGTATCCCAGTTGTGTGTCAGTTCCAAAACCGTGCTTTCAGCCTCGCCGCCGTAACCGACGAAAGCCAACGTAAACCGCCCTTCGGGATAATCCTTCTGACGCAGCAGCCGCATCCCCAATACGTCCTGATAAAACTCAAGCGATTTTTTCAAATCGCCCACCCGCAGCATGGTGTGGAGCATACGCATAATTGTGTTTCCTTTTTTATCCGTTTAATCGACAAAGTGCTTCCAATCCCGCACTTTAAGCGGCAGCATTGTACGGCAAGCGGCTACTGAGCGGCAATAAACGATGCCGAAAAGCGTTTTTTCAGCTAAAGCGGTTGCCCCTGTTCAGGCTTTCAGTTATAAAGTTAATCAATATCCTCGGATAAACGCTATGCCTTAATTTTCGGCGGTCTTGCAGTCGTGAATCCCACTGCATCAATTGCCTTTTATCGCTTTCCATATCCTGAATATTTGAAAGGAAACAATACATGAAAATCGGTATCCCAAAAGAGTCCCTTGCCGGTGAAACCCGTGTGGCCTGCACCCCCGCCACCGTTGCCCAATTGCAAAAGCTGGGCTTCGACGTGGTGGTGGAAAACGGCGCAGGCTTGGGCGCGAGTTTTGACGATGCAGCCTATGAAGAAGCGGGGGCCACGGTTGCCGCAGCCGCCGAAGTGTGGAAATGCCCGCTGATTTACAAGCTGAACGCGCCGAACAGCAATGAATGCCGCCGTCTGAAAGAAGGCCAGACTTTGGTCGGCTTCCTTTATCCGAACCAAAACGAAGAACTGGTTCAAAAACTGGCCGATAAAAAGGTCAATGTATTAGCGATGGACATGGTGCCCCGTATTTCCCGTGCGCAGGCTTTGGACGCTTTGTCTTCGATGGCAAACATCAGCGGCTACCGCGCCGTGATTGAAGCCGCCAACGCCTTCGGCCGTTTCTTCACCGGTCAAATCACCGCCGCCGGCAAAGTGCCGCCCGCGCAGGTTTTAGTGATTGGTGCCGGTGTGGCGGGTTTGGCGGCAATCGGTACGGCAAACTCGCTCGGTGCAGTGGTGCGCGCGTTCGATACCCGCTTGGAAGTGGCGGAACAAATCGAATCGATGGGCGGTAAGTTCCTGAAACTCGACTTCCCGCAAGAATCGGGCGGCAGCGGCGACGGCTACGCCAAAGTGATGAGCGACGAATTTATCGCTGCTGAGATGAAGCTCTTTGCCGAGCAGGCGAAAGAAGTGGACATCATCATCACTACCGCCGCCATTCCGGGCAAACCCGCTCCCAAGCTGATTACCAAAGAAATGGTGGAAAGCATGAAATCCGGCTCCGTCATCGTCGATTTGGCGGCGGCGACGGGCGGCAACTGCGAACTCACCAAACCGGGCGAATTGTCCGTGACCGACAACAGCGTGAAAATCATCGGCTACACCGACATGGCAAACCGCCTTGCCGGACAGTCTTCCCAGCTTTACGCCACCAATTTGGTGAACCTGACCAAGCTGTTAAGCCCGAACAAAGACGGCGAAATCACGCTGGACTTCGAAGACGTGATTATCCGCAACATGACCGTTACCCGCGACGGCGAAATCACCTTCCCGCCTCCGCCGATTCAAGTTTCCGCCCAGCCGCAGCAAACGTCTTCTGAAAAAGCCGCGCCTGCTGCCAAGCCCGAGCCGAAACCCGTTCCCCTGTGGAAAAAACTCGCGCCTGCCGTCATCGCCGCCGTGTTGGTGCTGTGGGTCGGCGCGGTCGCGCCTGAAGCGTTTTTAAACCACTTTATCGTGTTCGTCCTCGCCTGCGTCATCGGTTACTACGTTGTGTGGAACGTCAGCCACTCGCTGCATACCCCGCTGATGTCCGTGACCAATGCCATCTCCGGCATCATCGTCGTCGGAGCGCTGCTGCAAATTAGCCAAGGCAACGGTTTCGTTACCCTGCTTGCCTTCATCGCCATCCTGATTGCCAGCATCAACATCTTCGGCGGCTTCTTCGTAACGCGCCGCATGTTGAATATGTTTAGGAAAGGGTAAAGCATGACTTTAGCCTACTGGTGCATCCTGATTGCATCGCTGCTGCCGCTGTTTTGTTCCTTCATCGCCAAAGCGCAGGGCGGTTTTCAGCCGTCTGACAACCGAAATCCGCGCGATTTCCTCGCCCGCACGCAAGGCTTGTCGGCACGTGCCAATGCCGCGCAGCAAAACGGTTTTGAAGTGTTCGCCCCGTTTGCCGCCGCTGTTTTGGTGGCACATGCCACAGGCAACGCAGCGCAATCGACCATCAACCTTTTGGCAGTATCGTTCATTGCCTTCCGCATTGCTTATATTTTCAGCTATCTGAAAGATAAACCGAGCCTGCGTTCGGCAATGTGGACAGGCGGATTTGTCTGCACCATCGGGCTGTTTGTAGCCGCTGTCTGACAGCGAGGTCGTCTGAAAACGAGCTCAGCGAGTTTCGCTAAAACGAGCGACGTAAGTTTTGGCAACACCGTTTCAGACGACCTAGAAGTCAGCTTTCAAATATAAGGAGTTCGATCATGAAAGCAAAATGCCTGTGCGGCAACGTATCTTTAGAAGTGGAACACGACAAACACGTCCACGCCTGCCATTGCGGAATGTGCCGCACTTGGGGCAGCGGCGCGACGTTTTCGCTAATTGCCGCCAAACCGCCGAAAATCAACGGCAGTGAAAACATCGCCCGCTACCATTCGTCCGAATGGGCGGAGCGCGCGTTCTGTAAAAACTGCGGCACCCACCTGTTCTACCATTTTCTGCCGAACGACAGCTATTTCGTCTTCGCCGGACTGTTTGCCGACAACGCCGATTTCAAATTGGAAGAGCAGATTTACATCGACGCCAAAGCCCCGTATTACGAACTGGCAAACGACACGCCCAAGCTGACCGAAAAAGAATTTTTAGCACAATTCGGCAGCGAATAGGCAACCCGATACAGAGGTCGTCTGAAAACTTAGCGGCAACGAGTGACAGCGGATAAAACCAAAATGCCCGCACCATCATTCCCGCTAAACTCAAACGGTTAATGGTTAAGCGAATCCGCCATCAAACCTTTCAGACGACCCGATTAAAAAACACAGTTACTTTCACAAATAATTGGAGAATCACCATGTCTTCAGGACTCGTTACGGCGGCGTACATCGTAGCCGCGATACTGTTCATCTTCTCGCTGGCGGGGCTGTCCAAGCAGGAAACCGCCAAGCAGGGCTGTTATTCCGGCGTCGCCGGGATGGCGGTCGCCTTGTTCGTTACCGTGTTTTCCGAAAACACCCACGGACTCGGCTGGATCATCATCGCCATGCTGATCGGCGCCGCCATCGGCATCTACAAAGCCAAAAAAGTAGAAATGACCGAAATGCCCGAGCTGATTGCACTTCTGCACAGCTTCGTCGGCTTGGCAGCCGTTTTGGTCGGCTTCAACAGCTATATCGAGCCGGGCAACGTTTCGCACGATATGCACACCATCCATCTGGTCGAAGTCTATTTGGGCATCTTCATCGGTGCCGTAACCTTTACCGGCTCGCTGGTCGCATTCGGCAAACTCAACGGTAAAATCAGCAGCGCGCCGTTGCAACTGCCCGCCAAACACAAGCTCAATCTCGCCGCATTGGTTTTATCCTTTATCCTGATGCTGGTGTTCGTATCCGTTGACGGCAGTGGCTTCATCCTGATCCTGATGACCCTGATCGCCCTCGCATTCGGCTGGCACTTGGTCGCCTCCATCGGCGGCGCGGATATGCCCGTGGTCGTGTCCATGCTGAACTCCTACTCCGGCTGGGCGGCCGCAGCGGCAGGCTTCATGCTCTCCAACGACCTGCTCATCGTCACCGGCGCGCTGGTCGGCTCCAGCGGCGCGATTCTGTCCTACATCATGTGTAAAGCCATGAACCGCTCCTTCATCTCCGTGATTGCAGGCGGTTTCGGTACCGACGGTTCCGCCGCAGCCTCAGGCAGCCAAGAAGTCGGCGAATACCGCGAAGTCAAACCCGCCGAAGTCGCCGAAATGCTGCGCAACGCAAGCAGCGTCATCATCACCCCGGGCTACGGCATGGCAGTGGCGCAGGCGCAATACCCCGTTGCCGAAATCACCGAGCTTTTGCGTAAAAACGGCGCCGAAGTACGCTTCGGCATCCACCCCGTCGCCGGCCGCCTGCCCGGTCATATGAACGTACTGCTCGCCGAAGCCAAAGTCCCCTACGACATCGTGTTGGAAATGGACGAAATCAACGATGACTTCCCCGAAACCGACGTAGTGCTGGTTATCGGCGCGAACGACACCGTCAACCCCGCCGCCCAAACCGATCCGAACAGCCCGATTGCCGGCATGCCCGTGTTGGAAGTGTGGAAGGCAAAAGAAGTCGTCGTCTTCAAACGCTCGATGAACACCGGCTACGCAGGCGTACAAAACCCGCTGTTCTTCAACGAAAACAGCGTGATGTGCTTCGGCGACGCGAAGAAAACCGTTGACGAGATTTTGGCGGAATTGAAGAAATAAGGCCGTCTGAAAAGCTCGGCTAAGATTTTAAATCCGTCTGATTTGACGAAATCGCTGCAAACCCTATCCATGAAGGCTTGCAGCGATTTTTTAACGTCATTCGAATTTCACACCCAATAGCAGCCGACCGGCTCAGCTAAAAAAAATGGGCGGTTATGAGATGGGGAAAATGGTACAAAGGTATGCCCACCTTGCACCAGAACACCTATCACAACACGCCCGTTTAATTGATTCCAATATATCGGCTGGAATCGGTTTAGTCCAAAATTTTGCCAAAGTCGAAAACAGACAAAGCTCAGAACATCAAACGATGAAGATTAACTAATTGAGTAATCTTAATAAATTTGGTGGGTCCGGTGGGGTTCGAACCCACGACCAAGGGATTATGAGTCCCCTGCTCTAACCCCTGAGCTACAGACCCGGCTAGAACAAAACAAATAAGGGCGCGATTGTATCCTTAAATTCGCATTGAAACAAGCATAGATTTTATATTTTCAGACGGCCTGCTATACAAAGGCCGTCTGAAAATATAAAATCTGGCGCAATTAGCAATTTGCAAACCCCTTATCCTCATCTCATTTCCACCTCCCAGGCATGAACATCGACCACACACAGCAAAACATCATCGTCGGACTCTCCGGCGGTGTCGATTCCTCCGTAACCGCCGCCCTGCTCAAGCAGCAGAGTCATCAAGTGCGTGGTGTATTTATGCAAAACTGGGAGGACGACGACAATGACGAATATTGCAGCATCAAGCAAGACTCATTCGATGCCATCGCCGTCGCCGACATCATCGGCATAGACATCGACATCGTCAATTTTGCCGCCCAATACAAAGACAACGTATTCGCCTATTTCCTCAAAGAATACAGCGCGGGGCGCACGCCGAATCCGGATGTGTTGTGCAATGCGGAAATCAAATTCAAATGCTTTTTGGACTACGCCATAGAACAGGGCGCGGATACCATCGCCACAGGCCACTATGCGCGCAAAGAAGTCCGCAACGGCGTGCATTACCTGCTCAAAGGTTTGGATCAAAACAAAGACCAAAGCTATTTCCTCTACCGCCTCAAGCCTTTCCAACTCGAGCGCGCGATTTTTCCGTTGGGCGATTTGGAAAAACCTGAAGTCCGCCGCCTTGCCTCTGAATTCAATTTGCCGACTGCCGCCAAAAAAGACAGTACCGGCATCTGTTTCATCGGCGAGCGTCCGTTCCGCGAGTTCTTGCAAAAATACCTGCCGACCAACAACGGCAAAATGGTAACGCCCGAAGGGAAAACCGTCGGCGAACACGTCGGGCTGATGTTTTACACGCTCGGACAGCGCAAAGGATTGGGTATCGGCGGCGCGGGCGAACCGTGGTTTGTCGCCGCTAAAGATTTGACGAAAAACGAACTCATCGTCGTACAGGGTCATGACCATCCGCTGCTCTATACCCGCAGCCTTGTCATGAACGATTTGAGTTTCACGCTGCCCGAACGCCCGAAAGAAGGGCGCTACACCTGCAAAACCCGCTACCGCATGGCAGACGCGCCCTGCGAATTGCGTTATCTCGATGATGAAACGGTCGAGCTGGTGTTCGACGAACCGCAATGGGCAGTAACGCCCGGTCAATCCGCCGTGCTGTACGACGGCGATGTCTGCTTGGGCGGCGGCATTATCATGTCCACAGACAAGCCCGTCATCATCACCCGATAAAACATCAGGCCGTCTGAAAACCGATTGGCGCATTTCGCCAAAACGTTTCAGACGGCCTCAACCTAGAAAGCGAACATTATGGAAAAGCCCTGGCTCGACAGCTATGAAAAAGGCGTAAAAGCCGAAATCGACGAGACACTCTACCAATCCATCCCCGACGTATTCCGTCAAAGCGTGGAAAAATTCGCGAACCAACCAGCGTTTCAAAACATGGGCAAAACGCTCACTTACGCCGAAGTCGGCAAGCTGGCGCAAGACTTTGCCTCCTATCTGCAAAACGTCCTGAAGCTGCCGCGCGGCGAGCGCGTGGCGATTATGCTGCCCAACCTGCTGCAATACCCGATTGCGCTTTTCGGCATCCTGCAGGCGGGGCTGGTGGTGGTGAACACCAATCCGCTCTACACCCCGCGCGAGCTGGAGCATCAGTTGAAAGACAGCGGCGCAACCACCATCATCGTTTTGGAAAATTTTGCCAACACGCTGGAATTGGTGCTGCCGCGCACGCAAATCAAACACGTCATCGTCGCCTCCGTCGGGGAAATGTTCGGCTTCTTCAAAGGTTCGCTGATAAATTTCGTCCTGCGCAAAGTGAAAAAAATGGTGCCCGAATACCGCATTTCCGACACCATCCCTTTTCAGACGGCCTTGAAAGAAGGCGCGGCGCACACCTTCCGCCCTGTTTCCCTGACCCGCGAAGACACCGCGCTGCTGCAATATACGGGCGGCACGACCGGCGTGGCCAAAGGTGCCATACTCAGCCACGGCAACATCTGCGCCAATATGCAGCAGGCGGCCGAATGGATTGTCAATTTGCTCCGGCCCGGCAAAGAAACCGTCATCGCCGCGCTGCCGCTCTACCACATCTTCGCGCTGACCGTAAATCTGATGATTTTTACCCAGGCCGGTTCCAAAATCATCCTGATTACCAACCCGCGCGACATGAAAAGTTTTATCGGCGACATGAAAAAAGAGCGCGTCAGCGTCTTTGTCGGCGTCAACACCCTGTTTAACGGCATGGTGAACCAGCCCGACTTCGCCACCATCGATTTCAGCTCGCTCAAACTCACCCTCGGCGGCGGCATGGCCACCCAAAAAGCCGTTGCCGAAAAATGGAAAAACATTACCGGCACGCCCATCGTCGAAGCCTACGGCCTGACCGAAGCCAGCCCCGGCGTATGCGCCAACCCTTTAAACATTCCCGCCTACACCGGCGGCATCGGCCTGCCCATCCCCTCCACCGAAATCGAACTGCGCGATGCCGACGGCAACGAAGTCGCACAAGGACAACCGGGCGAAATGTGGATACGCGGCCCGCAAGTGATGAAAGGCTATTGGAACCGCCCCGAAGAAACGGCCAAAGTACTGGATTTGCGCGGCTTCCTTGCCACAGGTGACATCGCCGTCATGGACGAAAAAGGCTGGTTCAAACTGGTAGACCGCAAAAAAGACCTGATTGTCGTCTCCGGCTTCAACGTCTATCCGAACGAAGTCGAAGACGTTGCCGCCTCGCACCCGAAAGTTTTAGAAGCCGCCTGCATCGGCGTTTCCAGCCCGAAAACCGGCGAAGCATTGAAACTGTTTATCGTCAAAAAAGACGAATCGCTGACCGCGGAAGAGCTCATCGCCTTCTGCCGCACCGAGCTGACCGCCTATAAAGTGCCGAAAGACATCGAATTCCGCGACGAACTACCCAAATCGAACGTCGGCAAAATCCTGCGCCGCGAACTGCGCAAAGAAGCGGAACAAAACGCGGCATCCGCCTAATATTCTCCGAAGGCCGTCTGAAAACACGAAGCAAGACAACTGTGCCAACCTTCAAGGATTCAATCCTTGCCGGCGCAGGACGACAAACCCGCAGATAAATATCCTGCGGGTTTGCCTCGTTTCAAACCGATACCGCTTTCAGACGGCCTATCCTTATCCGCGCCCCAAATCTGACAAACTACTCTAATTTGATTACAATCCGGCTTCTTTTTTCAGACGGCCACAACCGTCGTGCCGCCTTCCCAACCAGACTGCCGAAAAATAAATCATGCTACTCCTTCCCCAGCGGTTGCGCCGCCTGTTCGGCCGCCCTTTGCGCCTCGGCTGGTTTGACCATCCGACGATGCATGCCTACCGGCCGCCGAAACACCCCGACAGCCCAGAACGCGTGGCCGCCGTCGAGGCCGAACTGCGCCGTCAGGGCATCTGGCCGCACCTGTTGCAGATTCAGGGAAAAAAGGCAACCGACAGTCAAATCGCACTCGCCCACTCGCGCAGCTACCTCTTCCGGCTGGAAGGCATGCAGCCTCAGACAGGCAAAATACGCCGCATCGACGACGACACCGTTTTAACCGACAACGCATTGGAAGCCGCCAGAATCGCCGCAGGCACCGTGGTTAAAGCCGTCGATTTCGTCCTGGCCGGCAAAATACGCAACGCCTTTTGCGCCACCCGCCCGCCCGGACATCATGCCAAAAGCAAACAAAGCGGCAGCTTCTGCCTCATCAACCACACGGCCGTCGCCGCCATGCACGCCGTTTCGCGGCACCACCTGCAACGGGTCGCCGTACTCGATTTCGATGTGCACAGAGGAGACGGCAGCGAAGAAATCCTGCACGGACAACCCAACATCCTGCTGCTGGGCTTGAGCCAGAACCGCCTTTATCCCTACGACGATCATCCCTTGCCGCAAAACGGCAACTGTTTCAATGCAGCCCTGTCCGAACGCTGCGGCAGTCGCGAATTCCGTCACACCGTCCGCAACGAATGGCTGCCGCGCCTGCGTGCCTTCAAACCGCAACTGATCCTGCTCTCCGCCGGTTTCGACGCACACCGCGACGACCCACTCGGCGACACGCGTCTGCACGAGGCCGACTACGCCTGGCTGACGCATAAAATCATGCAAACTGCCCCGCAATGCGGCGGAAAAATCGTTTCCGTCCTCGAAGGCGGCTATCACCCGCCCTCGCTGGCCGCCGCCGCAGCCGCCCACCTGTACGTACTCGCCGGGCTGGGAAAACCGCCCTGCGCCGTCGAATATGAGCAGCTGTTGAAACAGGAAGAAGAAAAAAATCAGGCCGTCTGAAAAGGTTTTAACCGCTAAAACCCGTTTTCAGACGGCCTATCTCAGGATTAGAAGCACAACAAAATGGAATCTAAAATTGATTTTAAAGGCGGGGTAATCACCCACGAAAACTTAGCCTAGATTCTTGAACACCCTAATAAATCGGCGGAAAAACCGAAATTTTAGGAAGACTTGTTATAAGCCGTATTTTTCGATGGAAATACATTTTAGATGTCGGCAGATATCCGACTTTGGGCAAGAAGGGGAATTTAAAGTGTATGCCATTCAAGATGATGATTGGCAAGGACCCTTATTCGCCCAATCCCAAAAAAATCAGCCCTTTGATTCCCGTTATGGAGCGAGCCATTGACTGCATCATATACTGTAAACACATGCACACTTTCTGATTTTTCTTTCAAAAGGCCGTCTGAAAAAACTTTCAGACGGCCTGAACAGTCAATATCGGCTATCCGCAACTGCCGCAACCCTCATCATTCTGCGAATCCGGCACACTCCATTTGCGGAAAATCCTGCGAACTCGCCACAACAAAATGGGCAATCAGCGCGCAGGCTGAGGATAAGTGCCTTCCACCAATATATTTTTATCCACATCATACAGATTGCGGTGGCCTGTGAACGCCATCGTAATATCCATTTCGTTATACATAATCTCCAAAGCGCGGCGCACGCCATCCTCGCCGTATGCACCCAGTCCGTATAAAAACGCTCTGCCCGTCATAAAGCCGCGCGCACCCATCGCCCAAGCCTTCAGCATATCCTGCCCGCTGCGGATGCCGCTGTCCAGCCACACTTCGGTCCTGCTGCCAACCGCCTGCACAATATCAGGCAATGCATGAATAGACGAAGGTGCGCCGTCCAACTGGCGGCCGCCGTGATTGGACACCACAATCGCATCCGCCCCGTGTTTGACCGCCAACTCCGCATCTTCAGGTTCCATAATCCCTTTAATAATCAGCTTGCCGCCCCACAAATCCTTAATTCGGGCAACATCGTCCCAACTCAGGCGCGGGTCGAATTGTTCGGAAGTCCACGAAGACAACGAAGACAAATCGCCGACGTTTTTCGCATGGCCGACGATATTGCGGAAAGTTCTCCGCTCGGTATGCAACATATTCCAGCACCATTCCCATTTCATCGCCAGATTGATGCAGTTCAACAACGTCGGTTTGGGCGGTGCGGACAAACCGTTTTTAATGTCCTTATGGCGTTGCCCCAAAACCTGCAAGTCGGCAGTCAGAATCAACGCCGAGCATTTTGCCGCCTGCGCACGCTTAATCAGATTTTCCATAAATTCGCGGTCGCGCATCACATAAAGCTGAAACCAAAACGGCGCGGAAGTATTTTCAGCCACATCTTCAATCGAACAAATCGACATCGTGGACAATGAAAACGGCACACCGAATTTCTCCGCCGCCCGCGCCGCATGGATTTCGCCGTCCGCCCAAGCCATACCGGTAAAACCCGTCGGCGCGATGGCCAGCGGCATTTTGACATCCTGCCCGATCATCTTGGCCGCTAAAGAACGCCCCTCCATGTCTACCAAAACCTTCTGCCGAAACTGAATCGGAATAAAATCGGCGGTATTGGCGCGGTAAGTGGTTTGCGTCCACGAGCCAGAATCAATGTAGTCGTAAAACATCTTCGGCATTTTGAATTTCGCCACACGGCGCAAATCCTCAATGCAGGTCATTTTGCTTAAATTACGCATATTTTCCTTTCTTCTTATCGGCTTAAATCCAACCGCCGCAAGCCCCGTTTTCAGACGGCCTCCCTGCTGCGGTAAAACGCCGCACTCTAACGCAAATCTTTATTATTTGCAAATACATATCATTTTAAATTTTATTCGAATTGACCACCGTCAAATAAAGCGCAAATACTTGACTAATTCACTCAACTATCGCAAAATCCGCCCCCGAAACCATAACAACACCAACCACCATGCGACTGACTACCAAAGGACGCTTCGCCGTAACCGCCATGCTCGATTTGGCCATGAATGCCCAAAACGGCGCGGTCAAACTAAACGACATCAGCGAACGCCAAAACATTTCACTATCCTACTTGGAACAACTGTTCGGCAAACTGCGCCGTGCCAAACTGGTGGACAGCATACGCGGGCCTGGCGGCGGTTACGTTTTGGCCAAAAGTGCCGACCAAATCAACATTGCCCAAATCATTACCGCTGCGGAAGACAAACTCGATGCTACGCAATGCAGCAGTAAGGCCGACTGCCACAACGGCGCGCCATGCCTAACCCACGACCTGTGGGAAAACCTGAACCGCACCATCAACCAATATCTCAGCAGCGTAACCCTGCAAACCGTACTCAATCAAAAAGACCACCACTCAAACAAAATCGTTCATCTGACCCATATCAACTGACAAACAACAGTAAGAAAGAACATACCATGACCATCAAAACCCCCATTTATCTCGACTACGCCGCCACAACCCCCGTTGACAAACGTGTGGCCGAAAAAATGATTCCCTACTTAACCGAAACCTTCGGCAACCCCGCTTCCAACAGCCACGCATTCGGCTGGACGGCGGAAGAAGCCGTCGAAAAAGCCCGCGCCGACATCGCTGCCCTGATTAACGCCGATTCCAAAGAAATCGTCTTCACCAGCGGCGCGACCGAGTCTAACAACCTCGCCATCAAAGGCGCAGCAAACTTCTACAAAACCAAAGGCAAACACCTCATCACCGTCAAAACCGAACACAAAGCCGTACTCGACACCATGCGCGAACTCGAACGCCAAGGTTTCGAAGTAACCTACCTCGGCGTACAAGAAAACGGTTTAATCGATTTGGAAGAACTCAAAGCCGCCATCCGCGACGACACCATCCTGATTTCCGTGATGTGGGTGAACAACGAAATCGGCGTGGTGCAAGACATTCCCGCCATCGGCGAAATCTGCCGCGAACGCAAAATCATTTTCCACGTTGATGCTGCCCAAGCCTGCGGCAAAGTGCCTGTCGATGTCGAAGCCGCTAAAATCGACCTGCTGTCCATGTCCGGCCATAAAGTGTACGGCCCCAAAGGCATCGGCGCGCTGTACGTCCGCCGCAAACCCCGCGTCCGCCTCGAAGCCCAAATGCACGGTGGCGGCCACGAACGCGGCTTCCGCAGCGGCACCCTGCCGACCCACCAAATCGTCGGCATGGGCGAAGCCTTCCGCATCGCCAAAGAAGAACTCGAGCAAGACATGGCGCACTACCGCAAACTGCGCGATATCTTCCTCAAAGGTATCGAAGGCATCGAAGAAGTCTACATCAACGGCGACCTCGAACACCGCGCTCCAAACAACCTGAACGTCAGCTTCAACTTCGTCGAAGGCGAAAGCCTGATTATGGCGGTGAAAGAACTCGCCGTATCCAGCGGCTCCGCCTGCACCTCCGCCTCGCTCGAACCCAGCTACGTCCTGCGCGCGCTCGGACGCAACGACGAACTGGCGCACTCATCCCTGCGCATCACCTTCGGCCGCATGACTACCGAAGAAGAAGTGCAGTTCGCCGCCGAACTGATCAAATCCAAAATCGGCAAACTGCGCGAACTGTCGCCGCTGTGGGAAATGTTCAAAGACGGGATTGATTTGAACTCGATTGAATGGGCGGCGCATTAAATTGGCTTGTAAATAGAGCAATGAAACGTGAACACAGGTGTTCACGTTTCGAAGCCATATAACTTATGAAATATATATGGAAAAAAATTTACGGTTTCAACGCAAAAATGCTTCTTCCAATGCATCCGTAGGTAGAGAATTTGAAGTCTGGGCTGAACAGTATTTTGCTCAAGCAGAAGGGTTAGATTTAACAAGAAACTTCAAATTAAGTATTGGTGCAGGAGAAGTAAAAAAAGAACATAATTTTGATTTGGGCTGCGATTACGATACTAAAAAAAATACTAGTTGAATGCAAATCACATACATGGACGGATAGTGGTAAGGTACCAAGTGCAAAACTGACTGTTTGGAATGAAGCAATGTTCTATTTTTTACTTGCTCCAAGTGAATATCGAAAAATAATGTTTGTGCAAAAAGATTTTAATTCCAAACTTAAAAAAACTTTAGCCCAATATTATCTACAACGGTATTCCCATCTTATTCCTGAAGATGTTGAACTTTGGGAATATGATGTAGTTAGTCATAAACCAACTAGATTGCGCTAAATATTCAATCTATATTTACATATTAAAAAGTAAAAATGCAGTAAAACAAAAAAATATCTTCTGAAACCTCAAAAAGACCTTTTCAGACGGCCTAAAAGCCACAACCTTCAAATCAAGGATGCAACCCATGAACGAACAAGAACTCGACCTCGATAATCTCGACAACCTGCTCGAAGATTTTGACGGCGTTACCGTAGAAGGCGGCGTCGATTCGGAAAACGATGACGGCTGCGAAGGCGGCGCGTGCAAAATCTAAACTTCAGGCCGTCTGAAATCGGCAAACAAACCATTTTCAACCATCAAAAAACATAAAGGAAACCACACCATGGCATACAGCGATAAAGTAATCGACCACTATGAAAACCCCCGCAACGTCGGCACATTCGACAAAGACGACGAGTCTGTCGGCACCGGCATGGTCGGCGCGCCGGCCTGCGGCGACGTGATGCGCCTGCAAATCAAAGTGAACGACGAGGGCATCATCGAAGATGCGAAATTTAAAACTTACGGCTGCGGTTCCGCCATCGCTTCGTCTTCACTTGTTACCGAATTGCTGAAAGGCAAGAGTTTGGATGAAGCCATGGCAATTAAAAACAGCGAAATCGCTGAAGAATTGGAATTGCCGCCGGTAAAAATCCACTGTTCGATTTTGGCCGAAGACGCAGTTAAAGCCGCCGTGTCCGACTACCGCAAAAAACGCGAAACAGCCTGATGCCGTTTTCAGACGGCCTACTATCCGAGAGGCCGTCTGAAAAACAAAATGCCGCACCCAAACAGCCCGCCCCCACACGAGACAGGCCGGCAAACCATCAAGAAACCACGGCGACAACCGCACGGCAAAGAAAGAAACCCATGCCCTTTACCGAAGAACAAACCCAATCGCTGCTTGCCGTCAAAGGCATAGGCAAAACCGTATTGCAACGTTTGCAGCAAATGGGCTTGGATGACGTAGCCAAACTTGCGGCAGCCGATGCAGACACTGTTTTACAGCACGGCGCGGCACTGACCGGCTCAACCTGCTGGAAAAACAGCCCGCAGGCCAAAGCCGCCGTAAACGCCGCAATCCAATGGGCATGCCAAAACCTTTCAGACGGCCGTTCAAAGTAAATCAGGCCGTCTGAAACCCGTTTCCACCCGAAAGCAAAGGAAAAACATGATTACCCTCACAGAAAACGCCGCCAACCACATCAAAAACTTCCTTGAAAAACGCGGCAAAGGCTTAGGCGTTCGCTTGGGCGTGAAAACCAGCGGCTGCTCCGGTATGGCTTATAATCTCGAATTTGTCGATGAAGCCGACCCCGAAGACTTGGTATTCGAACAAAACGGCGCAAAAGTCTACATCGACCCGAAAAGCCTGGTGTATCTCGACGGCACGCAAATGGACTACACCAAAGAAGGTTTACAGGAAGGTTTCAAATTCGAAAACCCCAACGTCAAAGATTCATGCGGCTGCGGAGAAAGCTTCCACGTTTGACATCCGTCGGGAAGCGGGCAACAAAAAAGACGGGACAGTATCAAAACCGTCCCGCCATTTTTTCGCTTCCTGCCTGTTGTAACTGCCTTTGCCTTTCCGTTTGCGTTCTACCTTATGGCGGAACAAATTGGATTTAACCAAAGCCTTCAACGCATTATCGCGGATTTTGCCCTTATTGAGCTGAACCTTTCCGGCCATCTGCCAGTCCTTTCATATTAAAACAAAGCTGCGGATTATAGCCAAAATAAAAAAACGTAACAAGCTGATGTTTCAACAAAAAGACCGCATATGAGGCACAGCCCCATGTACAGCCCTACCGGAAACGCCGACACCCCGCCCGAACGAACCCTGCCCTACCGTCCCTAAAGATGGAGTTTCAAGCATTAAGGAAATTTTGATGAACCAACACTTTACCCTGTTCGGCCTGCCCGAAACCTTCCAAATTGACGAAAACGCGCTTGAAACCCGCTACCGCGCGCTGGCTGCCGGCTGCCATCCCGACAAATTTGCCTCGGCATCGGCTTTCGAACAAAAACAGGCCGTGATGATGGCTGCCGCCGTAAACGAAGCCTACCGCATCCTGAAAAACCCCATCGACCGCGCCGCCAGCCTGCTCATGACGCAAAACATCGATGCCGACGCCCCCGAACACACCGCCTTCGCGCCCGAATTCCTAATGCAGCAGATGGAATGGCGCGAAACGCTGGCCGAAGCCCGTGCGGCAGGCGACACCGCCGCCCTGAATGCCTTGGAGGGCCAAGTATCTGCGGAGCAAACCGCCCTATACGGCCAACTGGCTGCCGCCTTCGATGCGCAACAATATCAAACTGCCGCCCAACTCGTGCGGCAAGGCCGTTTTCTCAATAAAATGCGGCAGGAAATCGAAAACGCCGTTTAAACCGAATCCGCCCCAAACTCCGAATACATAAAGAACACATCATGGCACTACTCCAAATCGCCGAACCCGGCAAATCCGCCGCTCCCCACCAACACCGCCTCGCCGTCGGCATAGACTTGGGCACGACCAACAGCCTGGTTGCCACCGTTAAAAGCGGCAGTGCAACCTGTCTGAAAGACGAACATGGGCATACCGCCCTGCCCTCCGTCGTCCGCTACCTTTCAGACGGCCTGGTCATCGGCGGCGAAGCCTTGGGCGCGCAAAAAACCGATCCGCAAAATACCGTCAGTTCCGCCAAACGCCTGATCGGGCGCAAACTCGAAGACATCGACACCGCCCACCTGCCCTACCGCTTCGGCAACGGCGGAAACATCATCGAAATCAACACGCGGCAAGGCGCGAAAACCCCGATAGACGTCTCTGCCGACATCCTGCGCCACCTGAAAGAACGCGCCGAAGCCAACTTGGGCGGCGCGCTTGTCGGCGCGGTCATCACCGTTCCCGCCTATTTCGACGAAGCCCAACGCCAAGCCACCAAAGACGCGGCACGGCTGGCGGGCATCAACGTCCTGCGCCTGCTGAACGAACCCACCGCCGCCGCCATCGCCTACGGGCTGGACAACGGTGCGGAAGGCACGTTTGTCGTTTACGACTTGGGCGGCGGCACGCTGGACGTATCCGTACTCGAACTGAGCAAAGGCCTGTTTGCCGTCAAATCCACCAACGGCAACAGCGCGCTGGGCGGCGACGACTTCGACCACCGCCTGTTCTGCCACCTGCTCGAACAAAACAAACTCTCCGCTCTGAACGAACAAGACAGCCAAAACCTGCTCTCCCTGTCGCGCCGTGCCAAAGAACAACTCACCGAGCACGAACAAACCACGGTCGAAACCACTCTTTCAGACGGCCGCAGCATCAGCACCGTCATTACCCGCCAGGAATTTCAAAACCTGACCCGACAACTCGTCCAAAAAACCATAGAGCCAGTCAAACAGGCACTCAAAGACGCGGGTGTGTCCAAAGCTGACATCAAAGGCGTGATTATGGTCGGCGGCTCGACCCGTATGCCCCACATCCAACAAGCCGTCGCCACCTATTTCGGCCAAACCCCGCTCAACAACCTCAACCCCGACCAAGTCGTCGCACTGGGCGCGGCCATGCAGGCCGACATACTCGCCGGCAACAAAAACAGCGGCAACTGGCTACTCTTGGACGTAACCCCGCTGTCGCTCGGACTCGAAACCTACGGCGGGCTGGCCGAGAAAATCATCCCGCGCAACACCACCATCCCCACCGCCCGCGCACAAGAATTCACCACCTTCAAAGACGGCCAAACCGCGATGGCCATCCACGTCGTCCAAGGCGAACGCGAGCTCGTCGCCGACTGCCGCAGCCTGGCCAAATTCACCCTGCGCGGCATCCCGCCCATGAGTGCGGGCGCGGCGCGCATCCGCGTCACCTTCCAAGTCGATGCCGACGGCCTGCTGTCCGTATCCGCGCAGGAGCAAACCACCGGCGTACAGGCGCAAATCGAAGTCAAACCGTCCTACGGCTTGGATGACCAAACCATCACCCGAATGCTCAAAGACAGCATGGCCAACGCCGCCGAAGACATGGCCGCCCGCGCCCGCGCCGAAGCCCTGGTCGAAGCCGAAAGCATCACCGCCGCCGTAACCGCCGCACTCGAACTGGACGGCGACTTGCTGGACGAGAACGAACAAGCCGCCATACGCGGCTGCATCGCCGAACTGCAAAGCCGTCTGAAAGAAGGCACGGCTGAAGACATCCGCGCCGCCGTCGCCAAACTGGGACAAAGCACCGACAACTTCGCCGCCAAACGCATGAACCGCACCATACAGCGCGCGCTGACAGGACAGAATGTTGATAACATTTGACGCTAAAAGGTTTCAGACGGCCTATACAACGAAATAGGCCGTCTGAAGATATCGTCTGTAAAAACGAAATAAAGAATCAAGATGGAAAAGTCCGGCATTGTCTGTCTGATGAATATTTCGGCAAAAGCGGAACAAAATTAACCACTGAAATCGAAGACGGACTCCATATTTATACCACCTACTCCAAAAAAGGTTTAAAACAAGCCTATTCCGAGTACCTGACATTATTCGAATCAAAATGAGACTCTGGCACCAAACCCTCATTCCCCTGCTCCCCCGCGCCCAACTTTTAGGGCAACACCGCGAATGCGCCGCCTTACGCGGAGCAGGCTGGGGCCGACCGCACGCGACGGTGAATTACGTCTTCACCCATTCGCCTTACAAGCTCTATCTGTATCACGCGCTGATTATGGATGAAATGGAAAAACGCGGCTACAAACCCGACCCGTTGTGGAAAGACCCGCTGTACCGCGGCAAAGCGGTTGCCCCTTATCCCACACACGATACCGAAGCTGCCGATTCGCCGATTTACCCCGAACACGATGATGCTTATCTGGACGAATGTCTGGAAAATTTAAAAAGCAAAGGCATCATGCTATAAATGGTTTCAGACGACCCCTTCATCACAAAAGGTCGTCTGAAATAATGACCAACCCAGCACGAGCAAACCATGAACAAACTTACAAATCTCCCGTTCAAGGAAAAAGTCAACGAACTCAATGAAAATCTCATTGCTTTTGCAGAACCGGAAACTGTATTCAGTGAAAAACAGTCATGGCTAAAAAATCATTTCTTGCCCATGATGAGTATAGATTTAGGAGAATTTAAAACAGAATGGAGTGGCACTATCGTCCATCTTATCAACCCAATCGAACCTTATGAATACTATATAGGCGGCCACACACCCGCTTACCACAATGAATTTATTGGTGAAAACTGGCTGGCTTTCCGTTTGACAGACGATAACAAATATGAATTTTTGGGAGAAGAAGGCTATTTTACCCGCAGTCCTCAATACAGAGAGAACTTAAAACAAATACTTTGCGCCGATTTCGATCCCAATGCTTTTGAAAACAAAGACATTCTGGAAAAGTGTAAAGAAGATTTTTATCAAGAAGCACTGAAGTATTTCGATGAATCTGTTCAAATCTATCAAGAGAACAAATCAGATTTTGAAAAACGAGAGGGGCGGTACGGCGACGAGCCTTACGATAATACCTATTCTGGTCTATATCTTGATAGATTAGGCGGAGTGATTAAAGGTGGAAATTGGGTAGATACTAGTCCCATTCCTCCCGCCTTCACTCTAAAAGAAGACAAGGATTGGAACGTATTCATAGAACACCAGGGCAATCCTTTCTACCATATTGCCTCATGCTCAGGATATAAATATTCCAACGGAGCAGATGACGTAATTCTGCTCTACGAACCCGTCAGCCGGATTGCATTATTTACATTCGAATGGACATAGAACACAGAATATTGTTAAACCCCACCATTATCAAACCACTCATTACAAGAGACAATAAAAATGCCCAAAATCACCGTACTCCCACACGCCGTATTATGTCCCGAAGGCGCAGTCATCGAAGACGCGCCCGAAGGCAAAACCGTCCTCGACGTGCTGCTCGACCACGACATCGAAGTCGATCACGCCTGTGAAAAATCCTGCGCCTGCACCACCTGCCACGTCATCATCCGCAAAGGCTTCGACAGTTTGGAAGAGCCGACCGAATTGGAAGAAGACCTGCTCGACCAAGCATGGGGCTTGGAAGCCGACTCGCGCCTGAGCTGTCAGGCCGTTGTCGCCGACGAAGATTTGGTGGTGGAAATCCCCAAATACACCATCAACCACGCGCGTGAAGACCATTAAACGGTAACAGGCCGTCTGAAAACCCAAACAGGGCTTTCAGACGGCCTGACAACGTAATCCCGAAACACGAAGGACAAACCATTTTTCAACACATAGGGCCGCATATAAGGCGCAGCCCTGTGTGCAGCCCTGATTTGGAAAGGGTTACACCCATCCAAAATAAACCAAGGTTCCACCGCCCTGAAGGACGGAATTTCAACCGTTAAGGAAATTCTGATGAAATGGACAGACACCCAACGCATCGCCGAAGAGCTCTACGATTTGCACGGCGACAGCATCGACCCGAAAACCGTACGCTTCACCCAACTGCGCGACTTAATTATGGCGCTGCCCGATTTTGACGACGACCCCGCCCGTTGCGGCGAGCGCATCCTCGAAGCCGTACAGCAGGCATGGATTGAGGAAACGGAATAGGCCTTAACCGCCCGAATTTGTTAAAATACGCCCCTTTTTTTATTTTTCAGACGGCCTGCACAACAGGCCGTCTGAACCGTATCGGAATTCCCATGCTGCTTGATTTGAACCGCTATTCCCCCGCTGTTTTCGCCAAAGAAGCCAAAGCTTTGGCTGCCTTGGCCTGGCCGATGATGCTGGCGCAGATTGCGGCGGTGGGGCTGGGGTTCGTCGATACCGTCATGGCGGGCGGTGCGGGCAAAGACGACTTGGCCGCCGTGGCTTTGGGCAGTGCGGCCTTCGCCACCGTATTCATTACCTGGATGGGCGTGATGACTGCGTTGAACCCGATTTTGTCGCAGCAGCACGGCGCAGGCGAAACGGCACAGGTAGGCGAAACCGGCCGTCAGGGCCTGTGGTTCGGCCTGCTGCTTGGCTTGGCCGGCATGGTGCTTCTGCTGGCCGCGATTCCGCCTTTTTTATGGTATTTGAAACTGTCGGACAATGTCGAAAACATGCTGGCACAATATCTGATGTTTACCGCGCCCGCCATGCCTGCCATGATGCTGCACCGCGCCCTGCACGCCTACGCCTCCAGCCTGAACCGGCCGAAACCGATTATGTGGGTTTCCTGGGCGGCACTGTTGCTGAATATCCCGCTGAACTATGTTTTCGTATACGGCAAGTTCGGCATGCCGCAATTGGGCGGCGCGGGCTGCGGCCTGGCCACCATGTTGGTCTGCTGGTTCAGCACCGTCGCATTATGGCTATATGTGAAAAAATCGCCCTATTTCCACCGCTTCGGCCTGCAGGGTGGCTTTTCCAAACCGGATTTGGCGATTCTCAAGCAGTTTTGGCAACTGGGTAAACCGGCCGGCCTGTCCTACTTCCTTGAAGCCAGTCTGTTTACCTTCATCATGTTTCTGATTGCCAAATTCGGCAATGATTATGTGGCGGCGCAACAAATCGTCATCAGCCTCACCGGCATTATCTACATGGTTCCCCAGGCCGTCGGAGCGGCGGTAACCGTACGCGTCGGTTACTCTATCGGCCGGCGGCAGAAACAGCGCGCGCGTTATATTTCCGGCGTCGGCATCGCCTGCGGCCTGATGCTGGCCTTATGCACCATGCTGCTGCTCTCCTTACTGCGCGCCCCATTGGCCGGAATATACACCAAAGATGCCGCCGTTTTGCAGTTGGCGGCTTCCGTATTGCTTTTTTCCGCGCTGTTCCAACTATTTGACTTCACCCAATGCATCGCCTCCTATGCCCTGCGCGGCTATAAAATCACCCGTGCGCCGATGCTGGTGCACGCCGCCGCCTTCTGGGGCTTGGGACTGATACCGGGCTGGCTGTTGGCCAATTTGGCCGGAATGAAGATTTACGGCTTTTGGGCGGCACTGATCGTTTCCCTCGCCGCTGCCGCCGTCCTGCTCGTGTGGCTGCTTGAAAAACACAGCAGAACCATCGCTAACCATTCGAGGTCGTCATGATAAACATTCAAGAAAACATTGATTTGCAAACCCTCAACACCTTCGGCCTGCCGGGACGTGCCCGCTACTTTGCCGAACTGAACGATGCAGCCGAACTGCCGGCCCTCTGCGATAGCGAAATATTTGCCAAGCATCCCGTCCTTTGGCTGGGCGGCGGCAGCAACATCCTGCTCCGGGGCGACTATCCGGGGCTGGTGGTGAAAATCAACAATAAAGGCATCCGTGAAATCCGGCGTTCAGACGGCCTGGTGCTACTGGAAGCGCAAGCAGGCGAAATCTGGCACGACTTCGTCTGCCACACCGTCACCATCGGCCTGAACGGCTTGGAAAACCTGAGCCTGATTCCCGGCACGGTCGGCGCGGCACCCGTACAGAATATCGGTGCCTACGGCGTGGAAGTGAAAGACCTGATCGACACCGTCAAATGCTTCGATTTGGCCGAACGGCGGTTCGTCGAATTTTCCAACGCCGAATGCCGCTTCGCCTACCGCGACAGCCTGTTCAAGCAGGAAGGCAAAGGCCGTTACGTCATTTGCGCCGTCGTATTCAAACTCTCCACCGACTTCATCCTGAAAGCCGCTTACGGCGACCTGGCAGCCGTATTGGCCGAACAATGCGGCGGACGGCAGCCGACTGCCGGCAGCGTTTCCGAAGCCGTCTGCACCATCCGCCGCAGCAAACTGCCCGACCCTAAAATTCAAGGCAATGTCGGCAGCTTCTTCAAAAACCCCGTGGTTTCCACACACCGTGCCGCTGAACTGCTCGCCGCCCATCCAACCATGCCGCACTATCCCCAGGCAGACGGAACGGTCAAACTCGCCGCCGGATGGCTGATAGACCAATGCGGCCTGAAAGGCCGACGCATCGGCAACGCGGCCGTACATGAAAAACAGGCATTGGTCATTGTCAATCTCGGACAAGCCTCCGCTACTGATGTTGCCTCATTGGCAGACGAAATCCGAAATCAGGTTCATCAAACTTTTGCCGTCGAATTGGAAACCGAACCCAACTGGGTTTAACCGCCAACATCTGGCCATAACGGATTACCGTTATCCCCAACCTTACCGCTCCCTGCCGAAACCGTTGCCAATAAAAATACAATAAAACCTTACCGCCTCCCATCCCAAAAACGGCAACAGAAAGGCCGTCTGAAAACAATTTTCAGACGGCCTCTTAATATCAAGCAAGATTAACGGCTGGTAGGTTCACAGTTTTTCACAATGAAACGTCCGCCCGGAGCGTTCAAGCCAACCACTTCGGAAGTGGTGTGCGTATCTTGGCTGATATAGCCGGCAGACATTACATAACCGCGTTTGTTTCTAAAAGTCGTACCGGTATCGTCGGAACGATTTCTGTCAATACGCAGGTTTGCTTTAGTACCGGCTGCATTGACATCGGCGCCGACAGCATTGCCATTACGGTCGAATTCATACATTACATTCAGTTTTTTACCGCTGTCGCAGCGGTAAGACACATAACCGGCAGGAGCGGCAACGGCGCTGAATGAAACGGCAGCCAAAGCGGCAGCGGCAAAAGCAGGCAATAATTTCATAATTGTGTACTCCATATTCATATATTGGAAGAGTTTGCTTTTCAACCGGAAAATCCGAAAGCGGTTTTCCTTCGGTTGCCTATGCAACGGGGCGCATTGTAAACCTTCCGATTGAACATTCAATCGGTCAAATTGAAAATTTATGTTTATTTATTATTAACTTTATGTTTATTATGAATAATATTCTGGAAGTTATACGGTTCGTACAAAAAAACTTCCTTCCCCCGGCCGAAAATGCCATACTTTCAACCATGAAACTCGGCGGTTTAACCATACACACCAGCAAAATTCCGCCGTTATCCCACCCAAACATGGAGGCCACATGCCTAAGTATCTTTCCTTTGCCCTCACCGCCCTTCTCTCGGTTAATGCCTTTGCACAAACAGAACGGCAAAATGCTGAGTTTGAACCCGAAAACACTGTTGCCAAGCTAGCCTGTTACTATCAACAAGATTATGTTACTGCCGAAAAAATCTGGCAAAAATGGGCTGAACAAGGCAATCCCCGTGCAAAAAGCAATTTAGGCTACCTGTACCTTAGAGGCTGCACTAGTCCTTACAATCCCAAAGGCCGCCCCGAACTCAACCATATAAAGGCCATCCCTCTTCTGGAAGAAGCCGCACAAGCAGGCATCATCCAAGCTCAATATCTGCTGGGAGACTATTTGTCGGGAGACGGGCACCCCGAAAAAGAACGCCTGCGCGGCATGAAATTCTTGGAACAATCCGCAGAGCAGGGACATGAATTGGCACAAAACCAACTGGCCTACCTCTACCTCACACTCGGCAACCAAAACCACGACAAATATTACTACTGGACGCGCAAAGCCGCAGAACAAGGCAATGCCGACTCACAGCGACGGTTGGCAATCGGTTTGGACGAAGGTAAATACCTCAAACGCGACTGCAAACAAGCCGAAGGCTGGATTCGGCGGGCTGCGGAACAAAATGACGGCGAGACCTACAAACTGCTGGTTCACTGGTATCAAAACGGTTCAGCCTGCTTTAGAAAAGATGCGGCGGAAGCAGCCAAATGGCAACAAAAAGTAGATGAATATCATGAGAAATTCAGCGATGCCTTACAGAAGGAAATAAACGGAGAAACACACTGACCAGGTAACAACTACTCGGATGACTTTCTCCATCTCCTAGCTACTGCTCAAAACAAGTTTCCTTATGATTAAGTCTATTCCTATATTACTTATTTCTATATTTTCAACAACCGTCGGCCATGCCGCTGCGGCTGACTGGACGCCGTTGTTGCAGTCTATGAAGAAAGGCTGCGCTGTTGATTTTGATGCCTTGCCTGATGGAAAGTCCGATATCGGCAAGCTGCCTGCCCAATACCGCGCCTCCGTTGCCCGCAGCCGGAGCAGGCAGACAGAGTCGGATGGTGAAGCATTAACTATTGAATTGAAAAATTCTGTTGCTTTTGGACAGCCCTTGTCCGCCTTAATCATCGAATCCGGTGAAGGATACGGCCATGTCAAAATGAAGTTTGCCCGAAATGCCGATGTGTCTAAGCTTATTCCCTTATTTACCACACCAACCGATAAACGGCACGGTATGTTGGCAGCGGGTAGGGCGCAGAATTTTTGTGTCAAAGGCGCAAACAGAACATTGAAGCAATACCAGTCTTCACAACATCACTGGCGCGCCGTTTCGTCTGAGGGGCCGTGGCAGGAATTCCGCTACCATCCAAAAGAAAACGTTTTATCCTGCCTGAGTTCCGACCATTATGGCGATGAAGTGGAATGCCCTAGATAAAACATGAAACCTACGCTGAAAACTTCTCTACTCAAACTCGCTTTGGTCGGCATGCTTTTTTATGCCAGCTACGGCCTGTCCAACCATTACGCGGCATCGCTGGCCTACGTGCCGGAAATCGCTTTTGCGTGGGAGCGCGGCATTCCGTTTTGGGCGTGGACGATTGTGCCTTATTGGTCGTTGAATCTGATGTACGCAGCGGCGTTTTTCCTTTGCCGAGATGCGTGTGAACAAAACCGCTACGCCGCACGGCTGGTATCGGCGCAAATTATTGCCACTACTTGCTTTATGTTGTTTCCGCTGCATTTCGGCTGGCCGAAGCCGCCTACCGACGGGCTGTGGGGTTGGCTTTTTGATTCGTTGGTAGCGTTTGACTTGCCGTACAACCAAGCACCGTCGCTGCATATCGCGCTGTCTATCATTGTCGGCGCGTTTTATTGGACGCGATTTCCCAAAATCCGTTTGCCGATTTTTCTGTGGCAAAGCCTGATTGCTTTGTCGGTGCTGACGACTTACCAACACCATTTTATCGACATGCCGACCGGCGCGCTGCTGGGTTGGCTGGTGTTGTGGGCAATACCGCAACACGGTGTATCGCCTTTCAGACGGCCTTTTAATACTCAAGGCCGTCTGAAAACGAGCGAAGCGAGTTTCTGCGAAGCTAAAACGAACGTAATGAGTTTCGCTAGAACGAGCGAAGCAGATTTCCGCGAAGCTAAAACTTCCCCCGAAACACGTTCCCGCGAAATCAAAATCGCCATGCTGTATCTGGCGGGCGCGGTATTGTCGGCTCTGCCGTCCTTGTTCGGCGGCGCGTGGTTGTGGATGTTGTGGATCAGCGTGTCGTTATCGATAGTCGCTTTTGCCTATCTGACCGGCAACGCGGCGGTGTTCCAAAAACAGGCAGACGGCAGGCTGTCGGCAGCGGCAACGATTTTGCTGCTGCCTTATCTAGTGGGCGTGCGGCTGAACATGGCGTACTGGCTGTGCGGAAAGGCGAAGACGGCGCGGGTGCGTGATGGTGTGTTAATTGGCAGTATCTCAGGGGTTGCGGAGATGCAGCATTGTGGCGGAGTTTTTGGGAAAAAAACGGCATCTGCTGCGTTAAAAATGCTCGCAAGGTGTTCAACCTTGCTACGCTTTTTGCCTTGCATCTACCATTTTTTGCCACAAAAATCCGCTTCACAAGCAAAATCTCCGCAACCCCTGGCAATTTCAGACGGCCTCCCAGCCGTATTGGACGTATGCGCCGAATATCCCCGCCCCCGTTATCGCGGCGCATACCGCGTTCTGCCGCTGATGGACATGGTTGCGCCGTCTGAAAACGATTTGATGCAGGCGGCTTTGCTGCTGGAAGCATTGCGCCGGCAACATGGCAAGGTTCTGACCTGTTGCGCGCTGGGCTACGGACGCAGTGCGGCGGTGGTGCTGACTTGGCTGCTGGTTTACGGCGGCTGTCGGGATTTGGCACAGGCAACGGCGGAACTGAAACAGGCTCGCCCGCAGATGGTGCTGCCGCCTGAAACGGCAAGAGCGGTAGAAGCGGCGGCAGGCTACCTGAAAAACTTCGGCGCAAATCAAAAGGAAAACCTATGAACACAACACCAGCAACCGACAGCCTTATTACCGCCCGCCTGCTCGCCACCGCCCGCTATACCGCCGTGCTCAATGCCTTGCTATTCGCTTTGTCCGCACAACGTGGCGGCGCGTGGGCGGCGGTGCAGCTTGTCTTGGCGGCGGTACTGTTGTACTACCACATCCGCATCGAATTCGACCGCCGCGTATTTCAAGATTTTGCCGACGGCCGTTATACGCCCGAAGCCTTTGACCAAACCTTGCGGCAAACGGGCTTGCGCCGCGTTTCAGACGGCCTATCCATGCCGCAGCGTGTGTCGGGCGCGATTGCCTTGTGGCGCAAAAGCCTTTACCTGACTGCGGCGCAGCTGCTCATCCTGCTGGTGCAGTCCGTTTGATTTTCCAAAATGTTTCAATACAAAGCCACACCTCCCAACCACACCTGATAAAAAGGAAAAGGCCGTCTGAAAACTTTTTCAGACGGCCTTTAAAGCATTTGGAATCAGGAAAACAAGATGGCAGCAATTATGATTCCACCAACAACCAATATAACAAGGACCCACAGGAAACCGACAAACAGACTCAAAAGGCCATATAGGATCATAAATATTTCGTAAAGGCCGAAACTGCTTACATCATCGGTTTTATTCATGACCGCTCCTGTCATTAAGGATCAAAAGGCATTTAAACATTAGTCATAGGCATGATTATGGTAGGCAGTAATAAAATACGCAAGGGCTTTGGCGGCGAAATCGGAAAGTTCGATATGCCGATGCGCAAACAGGTAATCAAATGAAACGGCCGGCCATAAAACCCGTTATGTATGCGACGGAAAAGAAAAGGCCGTCTGAAAAACTTTTTCAGACGGCCTTCCTATACAGAAGACACACTGCCCGCTTCAACGCATCCGCACGGTGGCACTCAACGGCAGGTGGTCGGACAGGTATTGCCACGGTTCCTCGCTGTGCAGGGTGGCGTTGAGGATATCGAGGTTGCGCGTATAGATGCGGTCCAGGCTCAACACGGGCATACGGGCGGGGAAAGTTTTCGGCAGTGCGCCGTGGCGGTCGAGGAAAACTTCGGTCAGCCCCAAGGTGCTGCCGATATTGAGTGTCGATTTGTGCCGCCAGTCGTTAAAGTCGCCTGCCAGTATCAGCGGGGCTTCCGGCGGAATGTAGGTGGTTACGTATTCGAAAATCGCCACATATTGTTTGACGCGGTCGCGCTCCAAAAGGTTGAGGTGGGCACAAAGGCAGACGATGGGCATTTCCCAGCCGTCGGGTAGGATTTCGCAATGCAGGACACCGCGTTTTTCCAGGCGGTTCACGCTGATATTGACGTTTTGCCGCATCTGTATCGGCAGGCGGCTGAGGATGGCGTTGCCGTGGTGTTTTTGCGGGAAAACGGCGTTTTTTCCGTAGCTCGAGTGATAGGCGAGACGTTCGGCAATGATGTTGTCGTGCGGACGGGCGGGGAAATCAGGCAGTTTCAATTCGCGCAACAGGTTTTGCCCTTGCACTTCCTGCAAAAACAGGATGTCGGGCTTCAAGCTTTCCAATGCCTGCGCCATATCCGAAATCTGCACTTTTCGGTTTAGCGGCGACATGCCTTTATGAATATTGTAGGTGGCGATGGTAATCGGCTCGGTCATGATGGGTTACACCTGCTCGAATGGGTTTCCTGTATTCGGATCGGTAACTGAAAGAAAAAGGCCGTCTGAAAACGCGGGTTCAACCCTTGAAAACGTTTTTTAGACGGCCCCTTGTTCAGTCTACACCTTTAATCGTGACCCAGGTCGAGATTTTTTTCTTTATACCGCGTATCGGGAACCAACACGATTTTGTTATCCACTTTGCCGATGGCTTTCACATCTTTGCCCGGATAGTCGAGCTGGTGCAGGAAGTGGCGGATACAGTTCAAACGGGCGCGTTTTTTATCGTCGGAGCGGATAATCGTCCACGGCGCATCGCCGGTGTGGGTGTGGAAGAACATGGCGTTTTTGGCTTCGGTGTAGTCGTCCCAACGGTCGAGCGACTGGATGTCCACCGGCGACAGTTTCCAGTGTTTCAGCGGATCGTCGCGGCGGGACAGGAAGCGGCGCAGCTGTTCTTCGCGCGATACGGAGAACCAGAATTTAAACAAGTGCAGGCCGCTGTTTACCAGCATTCTTTCCAGTTCGGGCACTTGGCGCATAAACAGCAGGTATTCTTGCGGTTCGCAGAAACCCATCACGCGTTCCACGCCTGCGCGGTTGTACCACGAGCGGTCGAAGAACACCATTTCGCCTGCAGTGGGCAGGTTTTGGATGTAACGCTGGAAATACCATTGGCCGCGTTCGGTTTCGGTCGGTTTTTCCAACGCCACCACGCGCGCGCCGCGCGGGTTCAGATGTTCCATAAAGCGTTTGATGGTACCGCCCTTACCTGCCGCATCGCGTCCTTCAAACAGGCTGACGATACGCTGGCCCGATTCTTTTACCCAGCTTTGCACTTTCAGCAATTCGATTTGCAGGACGGCTTTTTCTTTTTCATACACACGGCGGTTCATCCGCAGGCGGTAGGGATAGCTTTCGGGCAGCGGCGCAGTGTTGGAATCTTCATTGGAAACGCGTCCTTGATGCTGCAAAACCTCTTCTTCAAAAATCTGCAGGCGGTCTTTACCCTCGCCTACATTTACCTGCTCGAAGGGTTTCAGTTGATGATCGGTCATGGTTCGTCCTTTCAAAGTTTTAAAGTACGCCCGAACGGCTTCCCGTATTCGGACGCAGGAATAATCTATACTCTGATTTTACGCTCTTTGACAAAAATAAACAAATACCTAAGCATATTTAGACCGCCTGATGCAACGTTTTCCGCCCCGAACCGGAGCAAACCCTCAATCAACCGCCGACACGCCCCTTTTCCGTTTTTCAGACGGCTTATGGGCTATAATTCGCCTTTTTTCCCAGCAAGCCCATGCCCTATTTCGCCCTGCTCGACGATGCCGTTTCCGGCCGCGCCGTCCTCTTCCAAAACCTGCAATACAGCGACCGCATCCTTTCAGACGGCCTCGACCGTTTGGACGGCCTGCTGGCGCAAGGCTGGCGGCGCGGCCTGCACCTCTTCCTTACCGCCGATTACGGCTTCGGCCTGCCGCTGCAAAACCTGCCGGCAACCGAAAGCGGCACCCTTGCCCTGCACTGGTTTGCCGACAAGCGAAACGTCGATGCCGACGAATGGCTGGACGCGCGGGAAGACGGTTCGCCCGCCGGCATCTCGCGGCCGGAAATATCGCGCGGCCATACTGAGTATTTAAACGACATTGCCGAAATCCAGGCCGCCATCGCGCGCGGCGACTGCTACCAAATCAACCACACCGTCCGCCTGCACCTCTCTGCCTACGGCGACCCCGTCCGCCTCTACCGCCGCCTGCGTCAGCCCGTCCCCTACGCCGCGCTCGCCTGCCTGCCCGATGGAAAGAACGGCCAAACATGGACACTCTGCTTTTCGCCCGAACTCTTCTTAAACATCCGTTCAGACGGCCTGATTGCCACCGAACCCATGAAAGGCACCGCGCCGATTTTAAACGACGGCCGCGATGCCGAACGCGCCGCCGCCCTGCAGTCCGACCCGAAAAACCGTGCCGAAAACGTGATGATTGTCGATTTATTGCGTAACGACTTGGGCAAAATCGCCCAAACCGGCGGCGTGCGCGTCCCCGAACCGTTCAAAGTCAGCCCCTTCGGCGGCGTATGGCAGATGACCAGCCGCATCGAAGCGCAGGCAAAGGCAGGCACATCCGCCGCCGACATCTTCCGCGCCGCCTTCCCCTGCGGCAGCATCACCGGCGCGCCCAAGCGCAAAAGCATGGAAATCATCGGCACACTCGAAACCGAACCGCGCGGCCTCTACACCGGCAGCATCGGCCACCTCGAACCCTGCGCGGGCGGACTCGGCTTCGGCGGCACGCTCAACGTCGTCATCCGCACCCTGCAACTAAGCCCCTCGCCGCCCGAAAGCGGCCTGCCGCCCTACCGCGCCGTTTACGGCGTCGGCTCCGGCATCGTGGCCGACAGCCACCCCGAAAGCGAATATCGCGAATGCGGCTGGAAAGCCCGCTTCCTGACCGAACTCCCCCCCGAATTCGGCCTGTTTGAAACCATGCGCGCCGAAGCCGGCCGCATCCCGCTGTTGGACGACCATTTAGGCCGTCTGAAAACCGCCGCGGCCGCCCTAAACCTCAGCCTGCCCGATGATGCCGGACAGCAAATCCGCCGCCATCTGGCCGAACTGCCCGGCCAAGGCGCATACCGCGTCAAAGCCGCCCTGTTTTCAGACGGCCTGCAACTGAGCCACGCCCCGCTGTCCGACCTGCCGCCGAACCAAAGCGTCATCTTATCCGACACCGCCCTGCCCGAGCGCGACTTCCTGCGCCGCTTCAAAACCACGCACCGCGAAACCTTAGATCAAGGCTGGCGGCAGGCCGAAGCGCAAGGCGCGTTCGACAGCCTGTTTTTCAACCGCGCGGGCGAGCTGCTCGAAGGCGGGCGCAGCAGCGTTTTTGTCCGTTTCGGCAGCGAATGGCACACCCCGCCGCTGGAGCTGAACATTCTGGACGGCATCATGCGGCGGCAAATCCTGCGGCAGCCGCAGCAATATCTCGACACAAGTCGCGTTTTTGAAAGCCGAATCAGCCGCGCCCGACTCATGCAGGCCGACGAAATCCGCCTGTGCAACGCCCTGCGCGGCCTGTTCGCCGTCCGCCTGAAATAACCGCAGGCCGCTGTTCGCCTTTGTTCCGCGCAATCTGTAAAAAAGAGGCCGTCCTGCAAACAAAAATCCGCAAAACCGCCCCTGCCGTCTTGCCGAATCCTGCCGCATTTCATCACCGCATACCGCCAGTGTTTCTGAAAATACCGAAAGACTGCAGACTGATAATCGGCTGAAATCAGGCTTTCAGACGGCCTTTCAAATGTGCAGGCTGCTTTTGCTCCGGACAGACAAGCACCTGCGTGTGGCCGGGCGACGGCCTGTTGCGGAGAAGAACGGCTTCGTATGGCAGCTCGTCCTGCCCGCCGCCGCTGAATGTCCAGTTGGGCAGCGGCTTGATTTTGCAGGAAAACAGCGAGCAGAAAAATTGCGTTTCCTGCATATGGCCGCCAGCTTCCAGCGTGCGGCGGTTGAAGACTTTGCGCCACGGATTGAACAGCCCTTTGGCACGGATGGCGATGTCGTGCGGGCATTGATTGACGATTTCCACCGTCTGCCCCATCGGTTGCGACAACGCGGCGGCAAACGGGGAAGCGGCGCACAGCAGCACGGCAGCGGCGATATGGGCGGATGATTTCACGGCATTCCTTTCAAATCAGAGTTTGGACGGGTGCTATGGTTGGATACGTTTATAATCTCGGGACAAAAAAACGTAATAAGTGCCTGCTGGATAACAAAGTCCAAACCAATAGCAGGCAGAATAAGGCATCCATCCCTTTTCTTCATTAAGAATTAAGATATATTAAGAAACAAACAGAGCCCTCAAAAACCTCATCGGCAGCCAAGGCCAAATGATGGTTGATAACCATACGGATTTTGCGGTAGAATAGAGCTGTCGATTCTGCGACTAGGTAGAAGGTGCGGAAAGTCCGGCAGAACTGGTCAGCCTGATTGAAAGCGGCGACTACGAAGCCCTGCTTGCCGAAGATTCGGACGAACATGGCCAAGGCCACGAACATCATTGCGGCTGCGGCTGTTCCCTCGGCTGAGTCAGCCTGCCTATATTATCTACCGCCTCGATTTTCATATTAAAAGGAGACTTACCACCATGATAAGCAAGGCAAAATTCAATACCGTTGTCGGCAGTATAGGGGCGGTAATGGGTATTTTCGTATTTGTCGCCTATATCCCCCAAATTATCGCCAATATACAAGGGGCAAAGGCGCAGCCGTGGCAACCCCTGTTTGCAGCAGTATCCTGTCTGATTTGGGTTTTGTACGGTTGGAGCAAAGAACCCCGGAAAGACTGGATTCTGATTATACCCAACGCAGTCGGCGTGATATTGGGATTTCTGACTTTTCTGACTTCGCTTTAAACAAGGGGCTAATCTACGTCAGCCCCTTTATTTAATATAGCATCTTTTAAATCAGTCAAATGCTGTACAGGCTGCTTCTCTCGGTTATCTACGCAATAAAAGCAGCCTGCACTTGAATTTACAACCCCAGTTCCCCCCAAATCTCATCAATCTTAGCCGTAACCGCAGGGTCTTTTTTGATCACACGTCCCCATTCGCGGTCGGTTTCGCCCGGCCACTTGTTGGTCGCGTCCAAGCCCATTTTGCCGCCGAGTCCGCTGACGGGACTAGCGAAATCGAGGTAGTCGATGGGCGTGTTTTCCACCAAAACGGTGTCGCGCACGGGATCCATGCGCGTGGTTACCGCCCAGATGACTTCTTTCCAGTCGCGTACGTTCACATCATCATCAACCACGATGATGAATTTGGTGTACATAAACTGGCGCAGGAACGACCAGCAGCCCATCATCACGCGCTTGGCGTGGCCGGCGTATTGTTTTTTCATGCTGACCACCGCCATGCGGTAGGAACAGCCTTCGGGCGGCAGGTAGAAATCGGTGATTTCGGGGAACTGCTTTTGCAAAAGCGGCACGAACACTTCGTTCAACGCCACGCCCAAAACGGCGGGTTCATCGGGCGGTTTGCCTGTGTAGGTGGAGTGGTAAATCGGGTTTTCGCGCATGGTGATGCGTTCTACCGTGAACACGGGGAAATGGTCCTGCTCGTTGTAATAGCCGGTGTGGTCGCCGTATGGGCCTTCCAACGCGGTTTCATTCGGATGGATGACACCTTCCAGCACGATTTCTGCACGGGCGGGTACTTGCAAATCGTTGCCGATACATTTCACCAGTTCCGTCCGCGAACCGCGCAGCAGTCCGGCAAACTGGTATTCGCTCAAAGTATCGGGAACGGGCGTTACCGCGCCCAAAATGGTGGCAGGGTCGCAGCCGAGTACGACGGCGACGGGATACGGCGTATCGGGATTGAGTTTGTGGAACTCCTGATAATCCAACGCGCCGCCACGATGCGACAGCCAGCGCATAATCAGCTTGTTTTTGCCGATGAGTTGTTGGCGGTAAATGCCTAAATTCTGGCGTTTTTTGTGCGGTCCGCGCGTGACGGTCAAGCCCCATGTTACCAGCGGCGCAACGTCTTCCGGCCAGCAATGTTGAATCGGAAGTTTATACAAATCAACGTCTTCACCTTCCCACACGATTTCCTGACACGGCGCGTTTTTCACCACGTTCGGCGCCATGCTCCAAATGTCTTTCAGCAACGGCAGTTTGGAAAACGCGTCTTTAATGCCTTTGGGCGGTTCGGGTTCTTTCAGATACGCCAGCGTCTGCCCGATTTCGCGCAGTTTGGACACGCTGTCCGCGCCCATGCCCATCGCCACACGTTCGGGCGTGCCGAACAGGTTCGCCAGCACGGGATAATCGTAACGCGTGCCGTCGGGCTTAATCGGTTTTTCAAACAACAACGCCGGTCCTTCGGCGCGCAGCACGCGGTCGGCGATTTCGGTCATTTCCAAATGCGGGGAAACGGGATGCGCAACGCGCTTGAGTTTGCCTTGCTGCTCAAGCATGGCGATGAAGTCGCGTAGATCTTTGTATTTCATGTTTTATCCTTGTTTAGAGGCCGTCTGAAAACGTCGGTCGGGCTTTCAGACGGCCTGAACGGTTCAGTCGCAGGCACTTTCGACTTGGCTGTCGAGCACGCGGCCTTCGGCATCGGTTTTGACCGTTAAAGTCACCAGCCATCTCTGACATGCGGCATCGCCGCCGCCCAAAAATTCGCGCACGGCGGTATAACCCTGCCGGTCGGCGGTTAAGAAAATCCTGTTTTCCCATGCCCACGCCTTGATTTGCGCACTATCCGCCCCGACGGGCAACGCGGCCAGCTGCTTTTGCCACTGCGCCTTCAGCCTTTCCCCGTCTGCCTCGTTGTTGTAGCAGGCAGCGAGCAGCAAAGCGGCAAGGATTGCGGCGGTACTCGGTTTCATGGCGGCCTCCCTTATTTCGGCTTTATTCGGTTTGAACGGGTCAGGATACGGTTTCTGCCGTCAGAGGCCGTCTGAAAAAGCAATACCCGTTTTCAGACGGCCTGTCTGCGCATTTGCCGCCCTATCCTGCCGCCTGTGCCAGCGCGCCGACTACCTGCCGCACCTGTTCCTCCGTCATATACGGGTGCATCGGCAGGCTCAATACTTCTTCGGCCACCAAATCGCCCACGGGCAGCACGGCATCGGATGCGACGGCGGGCTGCTTGTTGAGCGGAATCGGATAATGGACGGCGGTCGGGATGCCTGCCGCTTTCAAGGCCGTCTGAACGGCATCGCGGTTTTTCACGCGCACGGTGTATTGGGCATACGCGCTGATATTGTGGCTTTCGATAAACGGTGCGGCGATACCGGCTTTATCCAGTTCCTGCGCGTAAACGGCGGCAACCCGGCCGCGCAGGCCGATTTCTTCTTCCAGAATCGCCAGTTTGGGCAGCAGGATGGCGGCTTGCAGCGTGTCCAGACGGCTGTTTACGCCGACGCGGATATGGTGGTAGCGGCGGTCTTGGCCGTGACGCGCGATTTGGCGGATGACGGTGGCCAGATTGTCGTCGTCGGTAAAAACCGCGCCGCCGTCGCCGTAGCAGCCCAAAGGTTTGCTGGGGAAGAAGCTGGTGCAGGAAACAGTGGTCAGGCTGCCTGATTTGCGGCCTTTGTACGATGCGCCGAAACTCTGCGCCGCGTCTTCGATGACGGGCAGGTTGTGGCGGGCGGCGATGGCGTTAATCACATCGAAATCGGCACACTGGCCGTAGAGCGATACGGGCACGATGGCTTTGGTGCGCGGGGTAATCGCGGCTTCGAGTTTGGCGGGGTCGAGGTTGTAGGTTTGTTCGACGATATCGACGTAAACCGGTTTTGCGCCGAGCAGGGCGACGGTTTCGGCGGTGGCGATGTAGGTAAAGCCGGGGGTAATCACTTCGTCGCCCGCGCCTACGCCCAGAGCCATCAGGGCGATTTGCAGCGCGTCGGTGCCGTTGGCGACGCTGATGCAGTGTTTCGCGCCGCAGTAGGCTTTGAGTTTGTCTTCCAGTTCGGCCACTTCGGGGCCGAGGATGTATTGGCCGTGCGAGAGGACTTGTTCGATATTGGCGTCGATTTGTTTTTTAATGCGCGCCTGCTGGGCGGCGAGGTCGATGAATTGCATGACGTTTCTCGTTGTTGGTGGGGACGGGGTTTTCAGACGGCCTCAGGCTTTGCTGAGGATGCCGTCTGAAAGGATATACGTTTCGCCGCTGTGCGGGCAGACGGCTTTGCCGCTGCCTGTGAGCGGCAGTTGTTCGAGCTGTTCGCCGTATTCGCTCATCCAGCCGATTTGGCGGGCGGGCACGCCGACCATCAGGGCGTAGTCGGGCACGTCTTTATTGACCACCGCGCCTGCGCCGATAAAGGCGAATCTGCCTATGGTGGTACCGCAGACGATGGTGCAGTTCGCGCCCAGCGTCGCGCCGGTTTTGACCAAAGTGTCGCGGTATTCGCTTTTGCGTTCGATCAGCGAACGGGGGTTGTAGACATTGGTGAACACCATGCTGGGGCCGCAAAACACGCCGTTTTCCAAGTGAACGTTGTCGTACACGGAAACGTTGTTTTGGATTTTGCAGTCGTCGCCGATGGTCACTTTGTTGCCGACGAACACGTTTTGGCCGAACGAGCAGTTTTTGCCGATTTTCGCGCCGCCGCAGATGTGGGCGAAATGCCAGACGCGGCTGCCCGCGCCGATTTGCGCGCCTTCGTCGATAATGGCGGTGGGGTGGACGGTGTAGTCCATGTTCCGTCTCCTTTGTTTTGATTGATTGAGGCCGTCTGAAAAACCCAAATCCGCTTTTCAGACGGCCTTTATTGCGCCGACGGGCTTTACACCACGATGTTTACCAGTCTGCCCGGTACGACGATGATTTTCTTGGCGGGCTTGCCTTCCATGAATTTCACCGCGCCTTCGGTGGCGAGTGCGGCGGCCTCGAGGTCGGCTTTGGATGCGTCGGCGGCGACGGTGATTTTGCCGCGCAGTTTGCCGTTGACTTGAACCATCACTTCGATTTCGG